>Ga0256827_10002039_pt1 | contig 13028 bp, 14 predicted proteins | sample CV84metaG_FD_185977 | JGI IMG/M metagenome (GOLD analysis project Ga0256827, IMG submission 185977) | Hydrothermal vent microbial communities from East Pacific Rise, Pacific Ocean - CV84 | ecosystem: Environmental > Aquatic > Marine > Hydrothermal vents | place: Pacific Ocean: East Pacific Rise... | reverse complement strand
TCAAAAGAGCTTGGCTTGGATAGTTTTAGAAAATACTTTTTTAAGCTTCGTTTTGATGATAAAGATGGTCTTGAATTTCAAGAGTTAATGAATGCTATTACTGTTAATGAAACATATTTTTTTAGAGAAAAAGATCAGTTTGAAGTTTTAGTAAATAAAATATTGCCAGAATTACATTCTAGAATGCCGGCAAATAAACCTCTTCGTATTTTATCATCTCCATGTTCTACTGGGGAGGAACCTTATTCTATGATTCTTCATATAGTTGAAGAGGGGAAAGTTGTAGAAGAAAGAGATATAGAAGTTGTAGGTATAGATATAGACTCAACTGTTATTAAAAAGGCTGAAGCAGCTAAGTATACTGAACGTTCAGTTCATGCTATACCTAAAAATATTTTAAATAAGTGGTTTGTTAAAAAATCACTTGGTTATGAATTGTGCGATGACTTAAAGGGTACTGTTGATTTTCAGGTTGCAAATGTATTTGATAAAACTCAAATGCGTAAACTTGGAAAATTTGATGTTATTTTTTCAAGGAATATGCTTATATATTTTGATGATGCTTCAAGAAAAGAGGTTGCAATGACATTTTATGATATGTTGAATCCAGGTGGGTATGTACTATTAGGACATGCCGAGTATATGAGCAGAATAGTTTCTGTTTATAAAGCAAAAAAAATAGACAATACATTAATTTATCAAAAATAGGAGAAAGATATGCCTTTAGTAATATTTATAGATGATAGTGAGACAGCTTTAGCATCAACTAGAATGGTAACAAATTCAATGCCAATAGAAGTAAAACAATACACAGAAGCTCAAGTTGCATTAGCAGAAATTAAAGCAGGGATGACACCAGACTTAATCATAACAGATTTAAATATGCCTGTAATGAATGGTTTTGAGTTTTTAAAAGCATTAAGAGAAGTTCCTGCTACTAAAAGAACTCCTACATTGATGTTAACTACTGAAACGAAAGCAGAGTTAAAACAACAAGGAAAAGCATTAGGTTTGACTGGATGGATTGTTAAACCTTTTAATCCAGCTCAACTAAAACAAGCTATAACTAGAGTTTTACGTTTACCAGCATAAAAAGGATTGTTATGATAATGTTAAAGTCAGTTGATGAACTTTTAAGTCATATAGTAGATGTTCAAAAAGATGTTATAGAATTGTCTAATGAATCTTTGATGAAAATGAGTTCTTTTATGGAAAAAAATAATCTTGAAATTGATGACGATATATCAACTGCTCTTCAATATCAAGATATCATAACACAGCAATTAAATGCTTCAATAGAAGCTATTGAAAGTATGAAAATTAGTATAGAACGATTTTCTCATGCATATAAAAGTGATGAAAATTTAGTTGAACAAAGTATGTTGAAACTACAAGAAAAACTAAATGCAACATTGAAAGAAGCTAAAGATAAAAAGAATAGATTTTCTGGAAAGTCAGCTATAAATAATGCCGACGATGAGATAGAATTTTTTTAGGAGAATGTTATGGCAAAAATAATGATTGTTGACGATTCCAAAACAGTTAGAAACTATCATGGTACTATACTGAAAAGTATGGGCATAGAAATTGTAGAAGCTGAAAATGGTATGGAAGCACTTGAAAAAAGTTTAGATTCTGATATAGATTTATATTTAGTGGATGTTAACATGCCCATTATGGATGGATATTCTTTTATACAAGATTTAAGAAAGCAAGATACTCAAAAAGTTGTACCAGTGATAATGGTCACTACTCAAGCGAAAGAAGAAGATAAGATAAATGCTTATCAAGTGGGTGCAAATCTTTTTGAAACAAAACCAATTAAACCAAATCAACTGCAGGCATATGTAGATATTTTGGTTAAGAGTTAAGGAGAAAATATGGATCCGTTATTAGAACAGTTCTTAAGTGAAGCTAGAGAAAACTTAGCTTATATAGATCAAAATATTGGAGAGATTGGTGGTGATGACCCAGAGCTTTTAAACTCTGTTTTTCGTGCTGCACATACACTTAAAGGTGGAAGTGGTATAGTTGGTTTTGAAGCTGTTAAAAATATTACTCACCATGCAGAAGATTTACTTGATATGCTTCGTGCTGGAAAATTAGAATTTCAAGATTCAATGGTTGAAGCGCTATATGATGCCTTTGATGAAGTTGTAAATCTTGTTGAAGCCGCTGAAGAAAGTGGTGGAATAGTTGAAGCTGATGAAGAGGTTGTAGAAAGAATTGTAACAGAACTTAGTGCACAAATGGGTAAAGAAGTTGCTGGTGAGGAAGTTTGGGAAGTTCCATTTGAAGTAGTTAGTGATGTATCTTCTGTTATTGATATTCCTATGAAATTTTTAAGAGGTTATAATTCAAAGAAACTACCATTTAGTAAGGTCACTTTAGATGAAGACTTTTGTGCAAATGATAATTTGTATGCCGTAGTATTTGATGTTGATGATTCTTGTATGGTTTATGGAAATGATCCTGTATATACTTTAAGTCTTTTGGGTGATAAGGTTATAGGTGTCTATTCTTGTATGAGTGATGAAAATGCCAAGGGTGTTTTGAGTGGTACAGAAGATGAAGATGGTCTATTATTAAAATCACATATTATAGCATTTATTAATGCTTCATATGAAGATATAGAAGACTCTTTATTTAATTTTATAGATGAATTACAACTACTTCCTTTAGATATCTCAACATTATTGTCGATATCTGTAGGAGATAGAGGTCTTCAAATAGATTCTTTAAAAGAGTTATCTAGTATAGCAGAAGATTTTGATTTAAATACTATTAAGGATGAGGTGGAAAGTTCGTTAGAACTTGTTGGAAAAGAGAGTATACAGTATTCACAATTAGAGAGGTTTTTGGATATAGTTGGATTGATAGATGAGTCTGATACTATAAAGTTAAATGATTTTTTCCAGAATCTTTATAAAGGTGAAGTTTATACGGTTTCACATGAAGATAGTGTTTTAGAAGAGTCGTCTATAATAAAAGAAGATTTAGATGAACTAGAAGAATCTTCTCAAGAACAGATAATTTCATCTAGTAGTGAAGCAACTGATATATCTGAAGATTCTTGTATTGAGATGAATGATGATATTAAAGAAGTTGTTGAAAAAATGTGCCAGCAACAATATAAGGCACTTGGTTATGTTGAAACTGATGATGATGAATTGCGTGTTAAAACTATTATATCTAAGATATCAAAATATGTTCCAGAATTGTCAAATATGGATTCTAAAGAAGATATAAGAGAAGCTTTAGAAAAATACCTTGGCATAGATAAATCTGCATCAGATGAAGTTATAGAAGTTAAAAAAGAAGCTCTAACGCCAAAAGAGACAAAAGTAGTAGTTGAAGATGTAAAAAAAGATGAAGTTATTGTAAAAGAGATGACACCAGTAAAAGTTGTTAAAAAAGAAGCTCCTAAAGAGGAAAAACATAAAGCAGTTGTTGGTAAAACTGTTAAAATTGATCAAGAATCTATAGATAGTCTTATGAACGTTGTTGGTGAGTTACTAGTTGCTAAAAATTCACTTCCATATCTTGCTGATACAGTGTTTGGTATGACTCATGAACAAATAAAACGTGAAATAATGGAAAAATATATATTTATAAATCGTTTATCTGAACAACTTCAAGATCTTATTATGGGTATGAGAATGTTACCTATCTCTTATGTATTTGATAGATATCCAAAACTTGTTCGCGATATAGCAAAAACACTAAATAAAAAAGTTAAATTAAATATGGAAGGTGGGGAAACTAAGCTTGATAAAAATATGATTGAGATGTTAGCTGACCCAATGATACATATCATGAGAAATTCATTAGATCATGGTATAGAGATGCCAGATGTTCGTGAACAAAAAGGTAAAAATCCAACAGGTACAGTATCTTTAAAAGCATATGCTCAATCAGATAGAATTATCATAGAAATAGTTGATGATGGAGCAGGTATAAATGTTGAAAGAGTAGCAAATAAAGTCCTTGAAAAAGGACTTATGACTCCAGAAGAGATAGATGCTTTAAGTGATAAAGAGATGGCTGAACTTGTTCTTCTCCCAGGTTTATCTACAGCAGAAACTATCACAGAATTTAGTGGTCGTGGTGTTGGTATGGATGTTGTTAAAAAATCTATAGAGAGTTTTGGTGGATCTATTGGAATTACAACAAAAGCAAACCAAGGTACAGTGATAACATTGGCTATACCTATGTCGTTAGCAGTTACTTCACTCCTTCATATCCAGATGAATGATATACACTATGGTATCCCTATGGATGCAGTTAGTGAAACTGTAAAACTTGAACGTTCAGAGATAGAATATCTTCATAATGAACCATTTGTATATATTCGTGGAGATGTTATACCATTGTTATTTATAAAATCAATGTTAAATGAAGACGAAATGGATAATAAACCATTGTCGATAGTTGTATTAAACATAAAAGATAATCTTTTAGCTGTTGTTGTAAATGAATTTTTAGGTCAATTAGATGTTGTTCAAAAACCATTAACAGGTATTATGGAAGGACATCCGTTATTTAGTGGAACAGCACTCCTTGGAAATGGTCAAATTATAATGGCAATGGATCCATTGGGTCTTTTAAGTATATCTCAAAAATTAAAAGAAGATATTCAAGTAGCATAGGAGCTTAATTATGAAGGGATTTATTGTATTTGTAGTTGGGACAAATAGATATGCATTAGATATTGAAAATGTTCAAAGGATAATACAGGCAACTAGTCTTACAGCAATCCCTAATGCACACCCTTATATTGATGGAATGATATCTTATGAAAATGATATTATTAAAGTTTTTAATTTTCGTAAACTTATCGATTTAAAATCATATGATGAAGAGTTAAAGGAGTTATTTGCTTCTTTAAAAGTATCTCATGAAAATTGGATATCTTCATTAAAGGATTCTTTATATAATGGAGTTGAGTTTACAAAAACTTTAAATCCTCATATTTGTGGACTTGGAAAATGGATAGATTCTTTTACGGCCTTTGATGACAGAGTAGTGGAGATATTAAATAAATTAACAGAATATCATAAACAGTTACATTTAACTGGTGGTATTGCTTTAGAATTATTTCAAAAAGATCAAGAAAAAGCTAAAAAGTTATTTGATGAAACTATAATGAGCATATTTAAAAATACTATGGGGTCTTTAGATGATTTTGTAAATGAACTTGATGTTGTTGCAAATTCTCTACAAAAATTTATAATTTATGAAGCAGAGGGTATATTTTTTGCGTTGAAAGTTGATGCGATAGAAGATATTGTACATATTGAAGATGATAAATTAATTAATTCTCAACATGATACAAAAGAGAGTGAATATTTAGAACTTGAAGGTATATTAGAATTAAATGATGTTTTAGTTAATGTCATACAAACAATAAACCTACCAAAATAAAGGATATATAGATGTCAATTACATATGAGAAAAACGAAGCAAATTTTTCATCAGTTATTTATGAAGATGAAGTAGTTCCGTTTAGAGATTTTTTACAAGAAAAAGCAGGTGAAACATTAAAACTTGATTTTACAGAATGTGAAGATATTCATTTGGCAATATTACAATTAATAATGGCATATAAAAAAAACTATGATTGTAATTATATTTTTGGAGATGATAAAAAATTATTTCAGTCTGTTTTAGAAGGTTTTGATGAAACAGAAAATAATTGTGGATGATAATAATTTATGATAGATTTAATTGTATTTAAAGTAGCCAATAACAGTTATGCTTTAGATATTGGAAATATTAAAAGAATAATTCAAGATGTAGAATTAACAACTATTCCAAATAATAATGAATTTATAGATGGTATAATGAATTATGAAGATGGTATATTAAAAGTTTTAAATCTTCGAAAGCTTGTCGGTGTAAAGAGTTATGTTGAAGAATTATATGATATGTTTTCAAAAATAAAGGTTGTACATAGTGAATGGGTAGATGAACTTTCTAATTCTATTTCAGGTTGTTATGAATTTACTAAAACAACAAATCCTCATGAGTGTGAACTTGGAAAATGGTTAGATAGTTTTAATTCTTATGACGATTTTATATTAGATGTACTTAAAGATTTAAGAGAAAATCATAATCAACTGCATAGATTGGGTAAAGATGTTATAAGTATATGTGAAGAAGACAATGATAGAGCAAGAGAAATCTTTGATACGCAAATAAAAATATTTTATACAAATACAATTGATTATATAGATACGTTTATGTCTCAATTACCAAAAATAGCATATAGCTTACAAAAGATGATTATTTATGAAGATGAACAGGGACTTTTTGCTATAAGAATTGATAGTATAGAAGATATAGCACATATTCAAGAGAGTGATATAAAATATTTTGATAATCAAAGAGAAGAGAATGATTTATTGGAAATAGGTGGGGTGTTAGATTTAAATTCTAATTTGATCAATATAATAAATACTATACAGTTACCACATGAATAAAGGTTTTAACTAGATGAAAACAATAGTAGTAAGTAATCGAAAAGGTGGTTCTGCTAAAACGACAACTGCTGTCAATATAGCTAGCGGTCTTGCTAAACATGGATCTGTATTGTTACTTGATTTTGATACTCAAGGACATGCTTCTATTGGTGTTGGATGTGAGCCTGATGAAAATATAGGTGTACATTCTATATTTTGTGGAACAACACTTAGTGAAACATTTATACCTACTGTTCATAAAAACTTAACATTATCTCCTGCCTTAGCATTTTTTGATGTATATGAATATTCAGATTTACGGGGTGTTTTAAAAAGTAGATTTAAGAGAGAAAAAATAGCAGATTTTTTTGATTATTGTGTAATTGATACACCACCAACTTTTGATGCACTCCTAAAAAATTCTCTTGAGGTTGCAGATGCTGTTGTTATCCCATTTGTACCGCATCATCTTGGTGTTGTAGCAGTTGGACAGATGTTAAGAGCTGTATATCAAAGTGCAAAATCTTTGGAAAGGGAGATAGTAGATATATCCATACTTCCAGTTATGTATAATCCACATATAAATGAACATAAAGAGTCACTTTTAAAAGTTGAAAAATCTTTTGGAAAAGAGAAATTATTATCACCCATAGGTGTTGATATAAAACTTGCTAAACAGTTTGAATCAGGTGCTCCGATAGTGTTAGATTCTAAACGTTCAAAAGGTATGAAGGATTATACTAAATGTGTAGAAGAATTGATAAAAAGATTTTAAATGGCAACTAAAGAGATAAAACATTCAAAATTAAAAATACTGGTATGTGAATCAGATTTAAGAGTTTTAAATCGTTTAAATGCTTGGATAAAAGCCATGGGTGAGGATGTTATAATCACAGATGATGGAATCTCTGCTATATCTATATTTGAAAATGATTCCCCAGATATAATTTTTGTATCTCAAAATTTAAAAAACATGGGGGGACTTGAACTTATAGAAAATATAAGGAAAAAGGATCCAAATCAAGTTATAGTATTAATGTTAGGTGAAGATGATACTACATTATTTAAGCGTTCTATTGATTTACAGGTTGATAAATACATAAATAAACCTGTAGAAGCTTCACTACTTTTTAAAGTTGTAGAAGACCTTTCTCAAGAAAAAATTTGGCATAAAGAATTTAAAATTCAAAAAAGGATGTTAGAAGATTATAAAGATGCAGTGGATCTTTCTTTTAGTGTTTCAAAACATAATCCAAATGGTGATGTAATATATGTTAATGATCTTTTTTGTTCAACTATAAAGATAAGTTTGCAAGATGCTATGAAGGGAATAATTAACCCTTTAAATAATCCTAACGCCAATATGAAAGAAGTTTGGGGACGGTTACAAGAAGATCTAATATATAGAGATAGACAAGTATTTAAGATAGAGGGAAGAACAGAAAATATTATTGATATTACTGCTGTTGCAATGGTTGATGAAAATAATGAAGTTTATGAATATCTTGTTTTTAGTAATGATGTATCAGATATCGTTCATTCAGCTAGGAAAATAAAACAACAAGAAGTTGATCAAAAAATACAAAAATTAACACATGAAAAAGAACTCAACAGAGTAAAAGATAGTTTTTTGACTGTCTTTACACATGAATTACGTACACCTTTAAATGCTATTATAAATTTTTCTGATTATGTTAAAAAGCATCTTTCTAAAGAAGAATTTAAAAAGAGAGATACACTTTTAAATCAGGTCGAAGAGATAAATAGCAGTGGTTGGCATATGCTGGAGATGATAAATAATCTTATGGAAGCTATAAAGCTAAAAGATTCAAATATATCTTTTGATATATCTAGTTTTTCTTTAGAGCAGCTTGTTAAGAATGTTATAAAAAACAATAAAAGTAACTTAGATGATAAAAAATTAAGAGTGATTATAAAAAATGATTTTACTATCGATAGTGATGAAACTAGAATGTTTCAAATTATAAATAATTTACTTTCTAATGCAATAAAATACTCAAATAAAGAGATTGCGGTAGTTTCAAAAGCTGATGATAAAGAGTTTATTGTAGAGATACTTGATGATGGAGATGGATTTAAAAATAAAGATAAAGTCTTCAATTTATTTGAACAAGCTGATGATGATGATATGACAAGAACTGCAACAGGAACGGGAGTAGGTCTATATATTGTTAAACAACTTTGTGATAAAATGGGCTATTCTATTTATATAAAAGATTCAACTAAGCTTGGTGGAGCAAGAGTAGTTATAAAAGGTAAAAGGAAAATGTCATAATGAAAATACTGATAGTAGATGATAACAAAAATAACAGGATGATACTAGATCTTTTACTCGAAGACTACATGGATGAAAATGAAGGCGTTGAATTTGAAGTAGAGGAAGCTTGTGATGGTTTAGAAGCTGTTGAACTTTGTAGAGAAAAAGATTTTGATCTTGTTCTTATGGATATAATGATGCCAAATATGGATGGTATAGAAGCTACAAAAATTATAAGAAATGAACATAAAAAGATTATGATTATAGCTGTATCAGCAGTTGATGATAGTGAAAGGCAAAAACATATTATCAGTAATGGAGCGGAAGATTATATTTCTAAACCAGTTAATGCAGATATTTTTAATACTAGAATAGGTAATTACATAACACTTATTGAGGCAAGAAATTCCCATAAAAAGACAAATGATAAGGGTATAAATTTATTTACTAAAGAGATATTTAGTAGATATATGAAATTTATGTTTCCTACAGAAGATGCATTATCTGAATTTTGGGAATACTTTTTACTTGAAAGTGAAGAAAAAAATGAAAATATGAGTGACTTAGTTCGTACTATATTTGCCATTGCAGATACTCAAGTCAGGTTAAATATACATAGTTCAGTATATGTAGAAGAATCGGAAGATTTTAAATACTTTACATTGACTAAAGTAGATGAATTACCAGATAAAGTTGTATCTCTTATCTTGAAAAAGAATAACTTGGTTGCAGAATATAAAATTCAAGATGATAAAATAAGTTTTAAAATTGAAAATAAATTGGATGAAACTACAGAGATTGAAGAGGAAGAGATGTTAGACCCTTTTGTTGATAGTACAGAATCTATAGTAGAACCTCAAGTAGAAGATTCTGAGATAATATATAGTTCATCTAAAGATTTAACTGTTTATGATTATATGGATGAAGATGATTTATATGATCTTGAAGAATATTCAAATAAACTGAGTTCTTTAATGTTAATAGTTGGTAGCGGTGATATTACAGTTGATGAAGCAACAGAGATATATTCTTACCTAGATAGGGTTGGTGCTATATTATCAACTTATTCAGAGATATATCCTATCTCTCAAGCTATTAGTACATTATCATCTGATATGCAAAATTATTTAAATGAATTTGTAGAAAATTCAGAGGCACTTGGACCAATGTGTGCCGCTTTTAGTAAAGATTTAACAAATTGGATTGAACAATCATTTCATACAGGTGCACCTAGTGCTGACTTTATGAATGATACAATAGTAGTAAATTGTCAAACAATTAGTTCTATGCTTAAAATGAATGAAGTTTCAGATGATGCTGGAGCTGATGATTTCGATGATATATTTGATTTTTAAAAAGGTGTTTAATTATGTATAAAGTAAATGTGCAAAATCCATGTAGTTGTTTTATAAAAAAAGGTTTACCTGATACTCAAAATTTTTCAACAAAGGAAGAAGCTAAAGCTGAGGCTGAAGCTCTTATAGAAACAATGAGGACAACATTTTGTCAAAAGCATGAGTTTGATATGAGAGAACAGTTTGGTACGTATACTATACAGATAAAACCAAGACGATAGAGATATTATAAAAATATCTCTATCGCTCTTTTTAAATCTTCTTTTGTATCAATACCAAAACTGGTACTAGATACTTTTACCATACTTATTTTTTTTTGATGATATATAGCACGTAGTTGTTCTAATTTTTCTATATCTTCTATGGGAGCATCATTTAGTGAACAGAACTCTTTTAAGCTTTTTTTAGAAAAACCATATATTCCTATATGCCCAAAATATTTGGCTCCACCACCTTGATTATGTGGTATTTTTGACCTTGAAAAGTAGATAGCATTATTATCTGCATCTAATACTACTTTTACAAGATTAGGGTCATTTGCTGCATCTGAGTTTATTGCATTGTAGCAACTTCCCATTATAAAGTTTTCATTTGTAGTTTTTAATAATTGTAATCTATCCATAAGTGATTCTACAACATCAGGTTCTATGAAAGGTTCATCCGCTTGAACATTTATGATAAGTTCATCATCATCAAGATTTAAGATAGTAGCACATTCATAAATCCTATCTGTTCCACTTTTATGAGTTGTAGATGTCAGCATAGCTTCTACACCGTGCTTTTTACAAACTTCGACGATTTTCTCATCATCTGCTGCGACAACAACTTTATCTATGTGTGAAACCCTTTTAGCTGTTCTTACAACCATGGGTAAATTATCTATATCTGCTAAAACTTTTTGTGGAAATCTTGTTGATGCTAATCTAGCTGGAATAATAATCATTTAATACCTCTTTGATATAATTATAAAATTATATCTAAAAGGTTTTATATTGCTTCTTTATCAGCCAAAATCAGGTTATTGTTATAACAGTGATACTATATTTTTATATGACTTTATCTCAACATTTAAGCCCAAAGGTGATGTTATTGATGTTGGTGCTGGTTGTGGAGTCTTAGGACTTTTAATAGCAAAGGATTTTCCAAACATTACATTAGAAGCAGTAGAAAAACAAAAAGATTTTATTTTTTATGCAAAAAAAAATGCTAGTGTAAATAATACAAAGTATAAATTATATGAAGGTGATTTTTTAGATTTAGATATAGACAAAAAATATGACTATATAATTTCAAATCCACCTTTTTATCCAGATGGTGTTCAAAAAAGTAATAATACTATGCTGTTTCATGCTAGATACAATACTAATTTACCGATGGCAGATTTTTTTAAAAAAGTATCACAAATGTTAAAGCCTCAGTCACATTTTATATTTTGTTATGATGCTACACAGTTTGCTCTTATATGTGCAGAATTAGATAATGTTAAGATGAAAGTAGTAGATGTCCAGTTTGTTCATCCTAAGATAGATAGAATGGCATCTTTAGTTATGGTTCACGCTAGAAATGGATCAAAATCTATGATGAAAGTATGGGCTCCATTTATTAGTTTTGATAGTGATAATCCAACACAAAAGGTAAAAAAAATTTATGAAAAAGCTTCAACTCAGAGTATTAAATGTCAACTATAATTAAGAAAGATGGATATTCATACGCTTTTGATTATTCTGCTTGTTCTAGTTGTGGTGGTAAGTGTTGTACAGGTGAGAGCGGATATATATTTTTATCAAAATCTGAGATTTATAAGATAGCTGAGTATTTGGGTTTAAGTGTTAATGATTTTGGGATAAAATACCTTTATAAAAAAGGTTATAAGTATTCTATCAAAGAAACCAAGCAAGAAGATGGCTCTTATGAGTGTGTATTTTTTGATCAAAGTATTGGTGGATGTAGTATATATGAAGTAAGACCATCTCAGTGTATAACGTTTCCATTTTGGGATTATTATAAAACAAGAGTGGATGAACTTAAACAAGAGTGTCCAGGGATAATAGATGTATAAAATATTTTTGTTGTTATTAATTTCAATTTTTTTAGTTTCTTGTGCAACTTCAAGTATTGCACCAAAACCAAACGAAAAAGTTTTTGAAGCAGAAGATGCTTATATACTTTTTGCTTTACATGCAGAAGAGATCCATGATTATGAGAGTGCAGCAAAATTATATGATGAGCTGTATAAAAAAGCACATAAAAAAGAGTATCTATATAAATTCTTAAAAAATAATATACTACTTAAAAAGAATGATATTGTAATTAAAAAAGTTGATGAAATATCAAAAAAAGAGCAGTTTGATCCTATATTGGTTCGCTTAAAGATAGTAGCTTTACTTGGAGAGTTAAAACTAGATGAAGCAAAAAATATAGGTATAGAATTGTCTAAAATGACTAAATCACCTGATGACTATATATTGGTGAGTGAGATATATGTAGCTTTAAAAGAGTATGATTTAGCATTGAAGTATCTCGAAGGTGCTTATGTAAAAGAGTATAATGAGAAAATACTTGATAGAATGGCTATAGTGTTGTATGTTAATTTAGATAGAAAAAAAGATGCTATAGCAGAGTTGGAAACATATACAAGAATGATGGGATGTTCAGAACTAATTTGTAATAGACTTATAGGGTTTTATAGTAATGAAAACAACATAGATGGACTTTTGTCAACATATTTAAGATTATATGAACTAAATAAAAAAGATGAGATTGCTAGAAAAATTATTCAAATTTATACATATACCAAAGAATATGTAAAACTTATGGATTTTTTAGAAAAATCTGGTGCAGATGATAGAACTCTTTTGCAAATATATACAAGTTCTAAAAATTATAAAAAAGCTTATTTATTAGCAGATAAGCTATATAAAAAGACCGCAGAAG
>Ga0256827_10002037_pt1 | contig 13031 bp, 10 predicted proteins | sample CV84metaG_FD_185977 | JGI IMG/M metagenome (GOLD analysis project Ga0256827, IMG submission 185977) | Hydrothermal vent microbial communities from East Pacific Rise, Pacific Ocean - CV84 | ecosystem: Environmental > Aquatic > Marine > Hydrothermal vents | place: Pacific Ocean: East Pacific Rise... | reverse complement strand
AGAATGAACCGTATTGAAGATAATGTTCATACGCTTAACCAAAAAGTGAATGAAATAGATTTACAATTAAAAACCAATTTGCCGCCCAACCAAGATGTGTTCTTTAACGGACAAATATTTGATGCCTATACCTTTGTTTCCGATTTAATCCGTTCTGCAAAACAATCTATTATCTTAATTGATAATTATATCGACGATAGCGTATTAACACATTTCACAAAACGAGAGAAATCGGTTAATCTTACTTTAGTGACCAAAAACATATCGAAGCAATTTCAATTAGATTTCAGAAAATATCAAGAGCAATACCCTCATGTAACACTAAAAGAATTTAAAGATACCCACGACCGTTTTTTAATACTCGACGAAAAAGACGTTTACCATTTTGGAGCAAGCCTAAAAGATTTAGGTAAAAAATGGTTTGTCTTTTCTAAAATGGATATTTCTTCTGTTAAAATCCTGGATAAACTAAAAAAAGAAGACTTGATATGAAAAACGAGATAATACCTATAAATGATATTCAAAACCGTATTACGACAATACGAGGTGTTCAGATAATGTTGGATAGAGATTTAGCAAGTCTTTACGAAACCGAAACAAGAACCCTAAAACAGGCTGTTAAAAGGAATATTGATAGGTTTCCTGATGACTTTATGTTTGAACTTAATAATGATGATATTGAAGAACTGGTATCACAATCTGTGATACCATCTAAAAGTTACTTTGGGGGTGCTGTTCCATTCGCATTCACGGAACAAGGCGTGTCAATGCTTGCTTCAGTCATTAAAACACCTATTGCTATTGGTATTAGCTTGCAATTAATACGTGCATTTGTAGAAATGCGAAAGTTTATATCCACAAACGCAGGTATATTTCAGCGTTTAGATAAGGTTGAAAAAAAGTTAATACAATCTGATGAGAATTTTAATAAACTATTTAATGCTTTGGAAGATAAAAGCATAAAGCCCAATCAAGATGTGTTCTTTAACGGACAAATATTTGATGCCTATACCTTTGTTTCCGATTTAATTCGTTCTGCAAAAAAATCTATTATTTTAATTGATAATTATATCGACGATAGTGTATTAACGCATTTTACAAAACGAGAGAAATCGGTTAATCTTACTTTAGTGACCAAAAACATATCGAAGCAATTTCAATTAGATTTCAGAAAATATAAAGAGCAATACCCTCATGTAACACTAAAAGAATTTAAAGATACCCACGACCGTTTTTTAATACTCGACGAAAAAGACGTTTACCATTTTGGAGCAAGCTTAAAAGACTTAGGCAAAAAATGGTTTGTCTTTTCTAAAATGGATATTTCTTCTGTTAAAATTCTGGATAAACTAAAAGAAGAGGGCTTAATATGAAAAACGAGATAATTATATATCAACCGGAAGAAACATCTGTTCGTATTGATGTGAAAATTGATAATGAAACTGTATGGCTTAATCGTCATCAAATAGCAACTCTATTTGGCAGAGATGTAAAGACCATAGGTAAACATATTAATAATGTTTTTTTAGAAAACGAATTAGAAAAAACATCAACTGTCGCAAAATTTGCGACAGTTCAAAATGAAGGAGGAAGAAAAGTTGAACGACAAATAGAATATTACAATCTTGATGTCATTATTTCAGTAGGTTACAGAGTTAAATCAAAGCAAGGTACACAATTCCGTATTTGGGCAAATAAAGTGCTAAAGGACTATTTACTAAAAGGATATGCCCTTAATAACAGAATGAACCGTATTGAAGATAATGTTCATATGCTTAAGCAAAAAGTGAATGAAATAGATTTACAATTAAAAACCAATTTACCGCCCAATCAAGATGTGTTCTTTAACGGACAAATATTTGATGCCTATACCTTTGTTTCCGATTTAATTCGTTCTGCAAAAAAATCTATGGTAGGAATGTAAAATCATTCTTCGTGAACCCGTAAGGGTTCAAATGCTTATAACATACAAGAAACCCGAATAACATACGACCCCAACGGGGTCGCACAAATCATAATACACCGTAGATTATAAACATATCATCCCTTTGGGATGAAAAGAAATACATAAGATTTACTAAAAACAGAGAAATGAACCCGTAGGGTTCAAATGCTTATAACTTATAAAAACCCCAAATAACATACGACCCCAACGGGGTCGCACAAATCATTATACACCATAGGTTATAAACATATTATCCCTTCGGGATGAAAAGAAATACATAAGATTTACTAAAAACAAAGAAATGAACCCATCGGGTTCAAATGCTTATAACTTATAAAATCCCCAAATAACATACGACCCCAACGGGGTCGCACAAATCATAATACACCGTAGATTATAAACATATCATCCCTTCGGGATGAAAATAATTTAACATTAATTTCAATATCCCCCTGCCCCATTTCAATATAGCAACCTTACTCCTGATTCCCTATTATACAACACGTCTCCATAGGGCAACAAGATAACAAAAGCCCCAAACATAGCATTATAGCTTTCTAATTCACTTTAAATGTGTTTTTTAGAATTCTATAAATGTTATAAAATGTTATAAAATTCAGCTGCTATTCAAAAGAAACTATGTTTGCAAAAATTTTAACATTTTGTTAGGATATCGGCGAAGGAAATGTAATATTACGTATATTCGTTTATTGTATGAAAAGAGAAAAACTCAATTTGAGAGAATCCAAATAGAAAATTGAAAAAGGATAAAGTATTAATACCGTTTGAAAATTGGCGCAAGAAAAAAACAATTTCTGCTGACTCGCTTATGTCCTTTGAAAAAATTAACAAAAAAGCTCAATCTTCATCAATAAAAAAAACATTTATTAAGGTTTTCGCCATTTTGACACTTCTGCTTTCTTTTTTTAATATTCAAGCACAAAACTATTGTATAACTACGGCTGATTTACATTTAAGAAGTGGTCCAGGAAAAAAGTATTCTTCAATTCTAGTTTTAAAAAAAGGTGATACTATAAAATCCCTAGAAAACTCAGGAAAATATTGGATGAAAGTCCAATTTCACAATAAAATTGGATATTCAGCAAAACGGTATATTCAAAAGATACAGTTTACAAATGTGAAAACAGAAACCGTACAAAAAATAGAAAATAGAAGTGACAACGGTTTTATTAACTTTCTAGCATTTCTAATAATCGTTGCTGTAATTGCAATTATCCTAGAAAAAAAAGGTAAAAAATATAGGCACAAATCAACCGCAATAATTCTGTCATTTTTCTTTGGTATATTCGGATTTCAAAAGTTCTATTTAGGTGAAGAAAATAAGGGAATATATTCTCTTTTATTTTGCTGGACTTTCATTCCAACATTTATTGGACTAATTGATACTATGAAACTAGCTGTAATGAATGAAACAAAATTCAATAATTTATATAACAAGAAAAAGAGTCAAAAAAATAATCATCTAATAACTATAGAAAAACTAGTAACAAAGGTTTCAAATCAATGGGCAACGTTTTCATCTAAATCAAAACAAAATTATGCAGAGGACTCTATTATAGACATCAACTCTGAGATTTTAGACTTAACTGTAGAAACCGATACTGAAAATAGTGTTGCAAATATAGAGCCCCCATATTGGAAGCGTTCTTATGTATACTCATACGACGAATTAAACCATGCTTCAGAAGTACAAAAGAAATTCTATTCTTATTTTAAGAAAAAAGTTCTTGAATATAAATTTGTAGATATTCAAGGATATACAAATTATGCTTTCATACTATACTTTGATTTATTAAATGAATATGAAAATCACAAGGATATTAAATTACTTGAAAAACAATTTGAATTTTTAGGACATATTTGTCCCGAAACGAAAAGTTACTCATTAACATCTTTAAAGAATTTTTTAAGAAAAAGGACGGATTCATATTCCATAGATAAACTAAATAATTTACAAGAGCTAAACAATAAACATGAACACGAATACTCAGATTACAACCCAAATGCATACAAGTTAGGAAAACAATACAAAGATAAATTACACCTAAATAAACAAGAAGTAGCCTGGTTGAATAAGTTTTGGTCCCCTTCTAATGCTTTTATCTCAATTGAAGGATGTTGTATAGCTACTATGAAACAATATTTACTAATAATTAATAGCCTAAACAAAAAACTGAAAACCAAAAACACTTCGATTGCCAAGGAGGTGAATTTTTTCAAAGAAAAGATATTTGAATTAAACGATATTGAAAATGATAATTCAGACGTTTACAGTAAATCTTATATTAAGCAAAAAGTTGAGATTGAGATATATTTAAATATTTTTAAACGAGCAGAAAATTCAGTTAGAAAATCTTATGGATACAAACGAAAAAATAAATGTACACTATATTATGATTTTAAAGGTGAATTTGAAACACGAATTGGGAATCATGTCGAAAAGTTAATATTAAAACATCAGAATAATATTAAACACCCAGACTTAGAAACACAAATTGAATTAAACGCACAAAACATAAATCGCTGGAAAATAGATTTTAATAAAATTAGAGATTCTTTTCAAAAAGAAAACAAAATCAGTTTTATTGATGAGATAACAAACCTTGAAAAAACAAATCAGAAGAATCCAAACATTAAAATTATTTTCTTTGAAGCCTCAAAATTTATTTCAAAATTTGACAAAATTCAATCACTAAAATATTATGCAAAGTATATCTACTATGATTTAAAATCAAGAAAGATTGATAATCAAGAACTTTCAAAAAGAATTCAAAGATCTTTATTCAAAACAGATGAACAAATCAATAATTTCAAAAAAATTATTTCAGAACTAATTGAAACAACAGATATTCAAAATGCTCTAGAAAAGATTGAATACATATATATTCCAAAAAGGAAAACAATAAAGCTTGACAAATCAGCAATAAGAGAGGTTGAACAAAAGTATGATGGTACAGTAGAATTATTAAATGGCTATCTAATATCCGAAAACGAAGAGAAAAATCAACCCAATTCTGAAAAAAAGGAAATTGAGATATCTGTTGTTCCAAACAATTCTATTTTTATTCCAGGAATAAACATTGAGAAAATACAGACAGAACTAATTGCAAAAATTGTAGCTAATTCATTTAAAATTGAACAAAATAAAGTAGACAAATTTGCAACTGAAAACGGATTGTTTAAAAATCAGTTAATTGATAGTATAAATGAGGTTTTCGAAGAATCATTAGAAGGAGAAGCATTAATAGAAGAAGACGAAGATAATTATGTAATTGAAGAATCTTATTATAACGAAATAATAATATAAAATATGGCACTAAAAATAAAATCAAAAGAGGCAACAGCAATTATTAATTCTCTATCAAGTGGTGTTGTACCAAGAATTGGAGTTCAACATATTACAGTAGGGAGAAAATTAGAAATAGAAGCTTTTACATCATCCCTTGATGATGTTAAGAACGGACATAGTATGGTTAAATTTTGGATTGGAGATTTTGGATCAGGAAAATCATTTATGCTTCATTTATTAAACATTGTTGCTACAAAACAAAAATTTGTTGTAGCGAATGCGGACCTAACTCCTGATAATCGGCTATATTCAAATGATGGCAAGGCAGTGGCACTATACAGTGCAATTATGGATAATGTTGCAATTCAAACAAAGCCAGAAGGAGGTGCTTTACCAACATTACTTGACAAATGGATTGAACAAGTTGTTTCAAAAACGGCTCAACTTAACAATATTCCAATTACGGAAATTAGGGATGAAAGATATTACAATCTTATCCAAGAAAATATTATGCAAACCGTAAATAAAGTGACAGAAACTGGAGGTTTTGATTTTGGTATTGTTGTCATTAAGTATTACGAGGGTTATATAAAGAATGATGAATATTTAAGAAGAAGTGCATTAAAATGGTTAAAAGGAGAATATAGAACAAAAACAGAAGCAAGACAGGATTTGGGAGTTCGAGAAATAATAAATGACTTGAACTATTACGAGATGCTTAAAAACTTCGGTCGTTTATTTGTAAGCATTGGTTATAAAGGATTTATGATTAATATCGATGAAGCAATTAACCTTTATAAAATTTCAAATACAAACACTAGAGCAAAGAATTATGAAAAAATCCTAACTATTTTTAATGATTGCTTTCAAGGTAAAGTTTCAAATTTGTTTATAAACTTTGCTGGAACAAAGGAATTTCTGGAAAATGAAAGACGGGGGCTTTTTAGTTATGATGCCCTTAAGACACGTTTAGAAACAAATAAATTTGAAACAACAGAATATCGTGATTTTTCTCAGCCTGTAATTAAACTTACTCCACTAAACCATAATGAAATATTTGTTTTATTGGAGAAACTCAAGGAAATATTTAATACCAATTACAATATAAATATTAACATAACAGACGAAGACATTCGCCTTTTTATGGAAGAAATATTTAATAAACCTGGTGCTGACGAATTTCTAACACCACGAGAGGTTATTCGGGGCTTTTTGAATATACTAAGTATTTTAAGACAAAATCCAACAGCAAATAAGACTTCTTTAATTTCAGATATTGAAATATCAGATGAAAGACCCGAAGAAAACATTCTTGATTCTATAGAAGAACTATAATGTCCTATAAGCTACTATCGGAACCTATTCGAAAATACATTCGTGATAAGCGGTGGGAATCATTACGTCCAATTCAAGCAGCAGCAATTTCAAAAATAATTACTACTGAGAATAACTACATACTGGCTTCTAGGACTGCATCTGGAAAAACTGAAGCTGCTTTTTTGCCCATTCTTTCTAAAGCAAATTTTAACAAAAATGGTGTTCAAGTCTTATATATTTCTCCATTAATTGCATTGATAAATGACCAATTTTATAGAATTGAAGATTTATGCAAAGACCTTGAGATAAAAGTGACTAAATGGCACGGTGAGGCAAAAAAATCATTAAAAACAAACCTTATAAAGAATCCTAATGGAATTGTTTTAATAACCCCAGAATCAATAGAAGCAATGTTTGTAAATGCCCCTTATAATGTTGCTAATCTATTTGGGAATCTTAGATATATTGTGATTGATGAAATACATTCTTTTTTAGGAGTAGATAGAGGCTTACAACTGATGTCTTTGTTGTCAAGAGTTCAACAAGTAAATAAAACGAAAATTACAACCATCGGTTTGTCTGCAACAATTGGAGATGATAATTATATTGAAGCCAAAAGATTAATAGGTAATATTTCAGAAACAAAAGTTTTACTTGACAGAACAAAAAAAGAAACAGAAGCAAAATTTAAATTCTTCAATAATAGTACTACTGAATTATCTTTAGATTTACTAAAAGATTTGTATAAGGAAACATATTCTAATAAAGTTCTTATTTTTCCTAACAGCAGAGGTCGAACTGAGGAAGTTGCAGTTAAGCTTAGGAAAATATCGGATAAAGTAAATGGTCATAAATATTATTTTTCTCATCATTCATCAGTAGATAAGGAGATTAGGGAAAGTGTTGAACATTTTGCGAAAAATAATGAGCGTTTCAATTTTTGTATTTCTTGTACTTCCACACTTGAACTTGGCATTGATATTGGCACAGTAGATAAAATTGTTCAGATTGATTCAACTCATTCTGTTTCTTCACTTGTTCAAAGAATTGGGCGTAGTGGTCGTCGGGAAGGCGAAAAAAGCATCGTTAATTTGTACGCTACTGATAAGTGGAGTTTATTACAATCTTTAGCTTGTTGGAATCTTTATAAACTAGATTTCTTAGAACCGATAAGTTCAGCCCAGAAGCCTTTTGATATTCTTTTGCACCAGTTATTATCAATTGTAAAGCAACTTTCAGGCTGTTCAAGAACGGAATTATTTAAACGAATAGAACTAAACCCAACATTTAAGAAAATCACTGAACCGGAAATTAATAGTTTGATTGATAAGTTTTTAGAACTTGACTACTTAGAAAATATTGACCGTGAACTTATTCTCGGTATTGAAGGAGAAAATATTGTAAACTCTCGTGAGTTTTATAGTGTATTTAAAACGGAACCGAATTTTAAAGTAATTTATTCGGGTAAAAAAATTGGCGATATTCCATTTTCCCCACAAGTTAGGATTGATGAGAATATTTTACTTGCCGCAAAAATTTGGAAAATAAAAGATATTGATTTTAAGGGGTCTAAGATTATAGTAATTCCCGCAAGAGATGGTAAGAAACCTAAGTTTTTCGGTGGTGGTGGTAACATCCATAAACGGATTAGAGAAGAAATGCTTAAGATTTTAAAAAGCAATACCAATTACTCCGAACTTGATGATAGCAGTAATAAAGTTATTACTGAAATGAGACATGATTTTAAAGGATTCACAGTTAATGATTTCAAATTTGATTGCCCAATAATCGAGAAAGAAACAAAGCTATTGATTTACACTTTTACTGGTTCAAAGATTAACAAAAGCTTGAGTTTTCTTATATCTTTAACAGGAATTGAACCGTCTTTGGATGACCATAGTAGTTCACTTGAATTAGAAATAGATAAATCTGTTTTTAAGAAATTAGTTGTAGAAATTAACTTAAAATATAAACAGATTAATGATTACTTAATAGCAGAGCTAAAAGAGAACGAATCATTGATTGAGTTTTCAAAGTGGGGAAAATATCTTCCTCTAGTTTATCAAGCTGAAATTATAAAAGAAAGATATTATGACTTTGAGAATGCTATTAAATTGATAAACAATATAAACTTAATTGAAATTGATTGATGATATGTAGTCCACACCGTCAAGCACATTTGCAATTCGCACAAGCAAAAATAACAAAGACCTTGCCTGCATGCTATTACTTTCTGTCAACCATAAATACTACTATTTTAAATAGCAATATTACGTTTAAAGAAAAAGAGATTGTAATAATTATAACATGAGTATGAAGAAAAATCAGCATACAATCGAATAGATGGCTGATGATTGAGTAACAGCTAATATACATCAACTCTATAACACCTCAGACTAGACGGCTCTCTAAATTACAGGAAATAACAGATAGAATTTATTAATTGTGAATAATTTGTTCAAAATACAGAACCCGTAAGGGTTCAAATGCTTATAACATACAAGAAGCCCGAATAACATACGACCCCATCGGGGTCGCACAAATCATAATACACCGTAGATTATAAACATATCATCCCTTTGGGATGAAAAAAAATACATAAGATTTACTAAAAACAGAGAAATGAACCCGTAGGGTTCAAATGCTTATAACATATAAAATCCCCAAATAACACACGACCCCAACGGAGTCGCACAAAACATTATACACCGTAGGTTATAAACATATCATCCCTTTGGGATGAAAAGAAATACATAAGATTTACTAAAAACAGAGAAATGAACCCATTGGGTTCAAATGTTTATAACATACAAAAACCCCAAATAACATACGACCCCAACGGGGTCGCACAAAACATTATACACCATAAGTTATAAACATATCATCCCTTCGGGATAAAAATAATTTACATAATTCTATAAAAACAAAACTATCAGATATTTAGGTTTGAATCCCCCCTTACTTTCGAACTCGCAAAAACAAATTAATGCCTAATGGTTCCTGAAAGACATCAATATTATCTTCGCTGATGCCTGCCTGACGGGCGTAGGATTTTAGTTCTTCTACGGAGCGGTGATGTAAGAACCAATCGCCCAAGATTTCCATAATTTTTTTGGATGGGTTTTCGATATTGAAATTACCAATGATCATCTCCCCTCCTTCATTCAGGAATTCGTAATATTTCTTTAAGAGATACACAAAATGCTTGGCTTTAAAATAATCGAATAGGCCGGCACTCCAAATGAGATCGTACTTTTTATCCGGTACAAACCTAATCACATTCTTATTATAGAACGTCATAGAGCTCAGGTATTTCTTATTCTTGGTTTTAGCGTAAGCAATGGCTCTTTTATCCAGGTCAATCATATCGAATAATAAGGGGCTGTCGTTATTATTCTCAAAAAACTCAAAGGTCTCAGATACCGGACCACTACCTAATATCAATACATTTCGGCTTAAACCGCAAGCCTCATCATTAAGTTTCTGAAAGATCTCTTTGGCTAATGTCTTGCGGTTTACTACAGCAATGGCTGCCGGAAACTCGTGAAAATATTCATCCCATTTTCGGTATTTAGAATTCTGATTGATATATCGCTGGTAGATTTTTTCGATAATAAAAAAATCGCCGTTATAACCAAAGGGTTTGGTATACGAAAAACCAATGATGGTATTAGGATTTAATATGGGTTTCATTAAATCCCTGGTTTTATCAATATCCTCGGAGTTAAGACTATCTACAATATCGAATATAGGTTGATAGTCCTCTTTGTCCGGGCCATTCTTGGCAAACAGAACGGACAGGAATTGTTCTATATCAGTTATTTCTTTATTTAATACTTCCATAATAATGTAAAATATTTAATCTATTCTTCATCAACTATTTCTTCCAACTCGGCATTAATATCATCGAGTAAATGTTTTTTATCCTCATCTACTGTAATAACGCTCATTTTGTCTGAAATAATAACTTCTGGAAATTTTACAATAAATACTTTATTTTTATTAATGACATAGTGCTGGCTCACCTGAATAAAAATATTCTCAGGAAAGAGTTTCACTACTTCATCGAGTGGTTTTGCAACTACAATCTCATTCTCTTCGAGGTGAATGATGGTATGATCATCCTGTTCTTCGATATAATACACCTGATGATAGTTTATCTTTTCGAGACCATCGATACTTTGAATGATCAATTGCTCCTTTTCGTGGTCTTTTAAATCGAGGAATGTATTAAACATCTCACTCTCAATCTTTAACTTCATATCGTTCTGGAACTTAAATAAGGATATTTCGATATTTGTTTCCAGCTCTTTATCGGTAAAAGGTTTGATGATATAGCCATAAGGAAGTGCCAGTTTAGCCGAATTGATGGTAGAAACATCGGAATTGGCTGTAAGGAATATGATAGGAACATTATTGTTCTTAGATATTTCGATAGCGGCATCTATGCCGGTAGCTTCCCCTTTTAGGTTAATATCCATCAGAATTAAATCGGGTAAATTCAATTTCACCTCGGCAATGGCTTCATCCGCTGATTCCACGGTGTTTTGAACGATATAACCTAGGCTTTCCAGGCTTTCTTCAATATCTGCTGCCACTAATAATTCATCTTCAACCACTAATATTTTATACTTTCTTTGACTCATAATTATTTAATATAATATTAATACAAAATTTTGTTCCCTTAGTAAAATCACTACTGATGACTCCATCTATTTGTTTTACTAACGTATGTATTATTTTCATCCCTAAAGATTTTGTTTTTTTCATGTCGAAATCCTCACTAATACCCACGCCATTATCTTCAACTATTAATGAGTATTTATTGCCATCGGTTTTAGAAAAGCCAATGGTAATTACGCCATGATCGGTATTGGCAAAGGCATATTTTAGTGAGTTGGATACCAATTCGTTAATAATCAAGCCACAAGGTATGGCGATATCCATGGGTAGATTGGTACTTTCTATCTGATACTTAAACTTCACCCTTTGTTGCTGCGAATTAAAAGTACGGGAGATATTCCCCACCAGGCTCTTGATATAATTATCGAATCTTACGTCGGACAAGCCTTCGTTACTATACAGGTTTTCGTGTATCAAAGCCATAGAATGTATTCTGTTTTGGCTTTCCTGAAGTATCATCCTTAATTGTTCGTCCTGAATATTTCGGCTTTGCATCCTTAATATGCTCGATATGATTTGCATATTATTCTTCACACGATGATGGACTTCTCGCAGTAAGATTTCTTTTTCTTCTAATGATTTCTTTAAATACTCCTCGGCTTTCTTACGTTTTTCTTCTTTTCTCTCAAGCTCCCATTTCATTAAGGTAATACCGGCAAATTCGTCAACCAACGAAAGCAATTTCTTGGCTTCTACCGGCTTCATCAAATAACCATCAACACCAAGGTTTACCGACTCAATGAAATTTTCTTTCACGCTATAAGCCGACATGACAATAATTTTAGCAGAAGGATATCGGGCTTTGATCTCTCTCACCATCTCAATCCCATCCATCATAGGCATATTAATATCCGTAATGACCAAATCGGGCTTATGCTTATGATAAAGCTCCAAACCGTGATGGCCATTTTTGGCAATATAAAAATGGCTGACATGTTTCTCCAGGATCCGCTGATACAAATTCCGGATGGTTTCGTTATCATCAACAAAAAGAATTGATAAGTTATGTCTATTGGCTGGTGTTTGTGTTCTGCTCATAATAAATTATGTAAATTGGTTTCTTATTTTTTCGAATAATTCATTAGCCAGAATAGGTTTAAAGAAATAATCATCGCAATTAGAATCGATGATACTATCAAATTCCTCTCCAACCACATAAGCTGTTTGTATGATGATGGGTATATTAGGATTAATTCCTTTTATAGCATTGGTAGCTTCCAAACCGTTTAAAACAGGCATTCTGATGTCCATGAGAATCACATCTGCAGGTTTATTATCTTTTACATAATCTACGGATTCCTGACCATTCTTTAGCCAAATAATTTTTGCTTTTGTTTTACGTAATTGCTTTTGTATCAATGTATAGTTTAATTCTAAATCATCAACCACAATCACCGTTTTGTCTTCCCAATTATCGTCCATACAAATTATACTTTACTTAGATTAATTACTTCAACAGGAAGGGTAATAATAAACTCCGAACCTTCGCCTAACTTACTCTTAACAACAATACTACCACCCATCATTTTCAGATATGTTTTGGTAATGGCCAGGCCTAAACCTACTCTGTTGTTAATAAATTCGTTGGTTAAAGAAACCTGTGCATATCTGTCGAAAATCATTTTTTGTTGATCGGCATCTATGCCAATGCCTGTATCTTTCACATAAAACTTCAGTTGAGAGTCCTGAATTGAATAACCAAACTTAATACTCCCCGACTCGGTATATTTACAGGCATTATTCACAATATTTACAAATATCTGTTTCAATCTCATT
>Ga0256827_10002035_pt1 | contig 13035 bp, 5 predicted proteins | sample CV84metaG_FD_185977 | JGI IMG/M metagenome (GOLD analysis project Ga0256827, IMG submission 185977) | Hydrothermal vent microbial communities from East Pacific Rise, Pacific Ocean - CV84 | ecosystem: Environmental > Aquatic > Marine > Hydrothermal vents | place: Pacific Ocean: East Pacific Rise... | reverse complement strand
TTAATGTTCTGCCACTCTTCAAGTTTCTGAAGAACAAGAGGGTCGGTTTCCGGAACATAGCGATCACTTTCGTAAATAGCTTGTCCATGAGCCATATTTATCAACATGGCAAATGCGAATAAAAGGAATAGTTTTTTCATGAGTTTTTGTTTTTATTTTGTGCTTGAATGATATTAACAATTATTGTGCCCCGATTTTAAACGATGCGGTATTTTAAGATATTTTTATTGTTAATTCATAAGTGTTATTCAATCTGTTTATAATATAACATAATTATTCTTTATTCTAAAATTAATGTAAAAAAAAAGCTGCCGGAAACCGACAGCTTTTTTTTGATAGATATAATGTCATCTACGTCTTTTGGTCTGCTTTTGCTGTTGCTTTTGCATATCTTCAAGACGTTGTTGGAATTTTGATTTTTTCTTTGGCTTCTTCTTGTTTTCCTCAAGCTTTGCAAGAAGGGCTTCTTCATCAACAAACCTTCTGATCAGCAATGTCTGTCCAATAGTGATAAGAGTTGAGATGAAATAGTAGTAACTCAAACCTGCTGCATAGTTGTTGAAGAAGAACAAGAACATAACAGGCATCATGTACATCATACCCTTCATTCCCGGCATCTGCTGACTGCTTTGTGTCATTTGCTGGTTGATGTATGTGTAAACCACGTTTGTTATGGTCATCAGCAAAGTGAACAGACTGACATGGTTACCGTAGAACGGAATGTTGTAACTGAATGTCCAGATCGAGTCGTATGATGACAGGTCGTGTGCCCACAGGAAGCTTTGCTGTCTCAGTTCAATAGATGCCGGGAAGAACTGAAACATGGCGAATAGGATAGGCATTTGCAGCAACATTGGCAAACATCCGCCGAGCTGGCTGACTCCTGCTTTGCGGTAAAGTGCCATAACGGCCTGCTGACGCTCCATTGCCTTCTCTTTCGGTATCTTTTCGTTGATTGCATCCACCTGAGGTTTCAATACCCTCATTTTTGCCGTTGACATGTACGATTTGTATGTGAGCGGGAACAGCATCAGTTTTATCAGTAAGGTCAGGATCAGGATAATCAGGCCATAATTGCTGATGAAGCCTTCGAGAAAGTGGAACACTTCGATAACACCAAGGTTGATGTATCTAAGGAATCCCCAGCCGAGATAAACCAGCTTCTGAAGGTCGATAGCTTTGTATGCCTTCAGTACTTTAAAGTCGTTGGGGCCAAAATAGAAGCTGAAGTTACTTGTACCGTTGCTTTTGTATGGTATGCTTAAGAAACTGGTAGCAGTAAGAATGGTTTTGTCATTGCTGTCTTTGGGGACTTCAACCTTTACAGTTCCGTTCAGGAAATATTCCTGTGCAATGAATGTCGATGAGAAGAACTGATCTTTGTATGCTATCCATTTTAGTTTTGTTACAATGTCTTCATTGGTGTTTTTTGCATTTACATGATCAACCTCGTCCTGATAGTACTTGTAATAAATTCCTCCGTAGCGTCTTTCAAAACTAGGACTTTTTTCCTGAGACGGGACTTTAACTTTCCATTCCAGTTCCAGTCCGCCGTGTTGTGTTGTGATTATATTTTCGAGGCCGTTGCTTTTAAGGTCAAAGTTTACCATGAAACCGTCAGCCGGTAACTGATATGAGAATATCAGTTTGCCTTCATTACCTGCATTTATCACGAAATCGATTTTGTCACTGCCCGATTTTTGAGGGATAAAAAACATGTCATTGGTGTGGAAAACCCTATTGTTGTGGGTAAAAGTGAACCCGAAACGGTTTTCATCGCCCGAGAAAAGTATAAGAGGCTTTTTATCGTGAGTGAGGTAGTTTTTCAACTCAACCGAATATATCCTTCCTCCCCTTGTTGAGAATGTTACCTTCAGTTCTTTGTTTTCAAGGGTAACAAACTTGTTCTGTCCTGTAGCTGCCTCGGCAAACAAACCGTATCTTTGGGCAATGGCTTTATGCTGCTTGGTCGAATCTTTTAATTTTTCTGCTTCAGCCTTTGCGATGTCTTTTGCTGTTGACGCTTTCTGCTCAGCCTGTAACTTAGTCATCTCAACCTTAGCAAGAGAATCACGCTGTCTTTCCATTGCACGCAACTGCTCTTCTGTCGGCTTGTTCATCCACCAGAAGAATGCCAGAATAAGTGTGATCAGTAAAATTCCTGTAATCGAATTTCTATCCATATATTTTTATTGTTGAATTGTTTTTACTTTCAGAAATAGTCTGTTTGTTTTCAAAAAAACATAAGGGAACTATGTAAAGCCCTAATGCCTTTAAGTATCCTTAGTAATTCCGGTTCTTTATTTTCCCTTGTTTTCTATTGCTGCTTTTATGAATGAAAGAAATATAGGATGCGGATTAAGAACTGTACTGCTGTACTCAGGATGGAACTGCACGCCGACGAACCACGGATGTTCAGGTATCTCCATTATTTCCACAAGGTTGGTTTCCGGGTTGTAGCCTGATGCTTTCATCCCTGCTTTCTCAAATTCTTCGAGATATTCGTTGTTGAACTCGTAACGATGACGATGGCGTTCTTTAACCTGGTCTTTCCCGTAAGCCTCGTAGGCTTTTGTGCCTTTTTTCAGGTCGCATAAGAAACCTCCAAGACGCATTGTCCCTCCAAGGTCAGTTATGTTTTTCTGATCTTCCATCAGATCGATAACAGGGTAGGGGGTATTGATCGACATCTCAGTGGAGTTTGCATCTTTATACCCAAGAACATTGCGGGCATATTCTATTACGGCGCACTGCATTCCGAGACAAATACCGAGGAACGGGATCTTGTTCTCACGGGCATGTTTCACTGCCGCAAATTTACCTTCAATGCCCCTGTGCCCAAATCCGGGAGCAACCAGTATGCCATCAAGATTTGCAAGTTTTTTAGCTGCGTTATTGTCGGTGATCTGCTCCGAATGTATAAGGTGCAGTTTTAGTTTATGGTCGTTGTATGTAGCTGCATGTGTCAATGCCTCAATGATTGATTTATATGCGTCTGCCAGTTCAACGTATTTGCCGACAAGCCCTATATTTACCACCTCTTTGGCATTTTTCATTTTAGTAAGGAAGTTCTTCCACTCTTTAAGCTCTGGCTTGGTGTCAATTGGAAGATTGAGTTTTTTCATTACTGTTTCGTCAAGCCCCTCTTCCTGCATCTTGACAGGAACCTCGTAAATTGTTGATACATCAATGGATTGAATAACTGATTTTATGTCAACATTACAAAACAGAGCTACCTTTTTTCGTATGTCTTGTGTGAGTTCTCTTTCGGTTCTCAGGACAATGACATCAGGCTGGACCCCCGTTTCGAGAAGTGCTTTTACCGAGTGCTGTGTCGGCTTGGTTTTTAATTCACCCGAAGCTTTAAGGTAAGGAACAAGCGTAAGGTGGATAACTATTGTCTGGTTCGGCTCAAGCTCCCACTTCATCTGGCGAACGGCCTCGATGTATGGCAGAGACTCAATGTCGCCTACAGTACCGCCTATCTCAGTGATAACAACGTCGAAATTACGTTTTGTCCCCAGGATTTTAATGTTACGCTTTATCTCATCGGTAATGTGAGGTATGATCTGAACAGTTTTACCAAGATAATCACCTTTTCTTTCTTTGTTGATAACATTTCTGTAAATACGTCCTGTAGTAACATTGTTTTCCTGTGATGTGGGAACATTCAGGAAACGCTCGTAATGACCAAGGTCAAGATCGGTCTCAGCTCCGTCGATGGTAACATAACACTCTCCGTGTTCGTATGGGTTCAGAGTTCCGGGATCGATGTTCAGATACGGGTCAAGTTTCTGAATAGTAACTTTGTATCCCCTGGACTGAAGGAGCTTGGCCAAAGATGCAGATATAATTCCTTTACCGAGAGAGGAAGTAACACCTCCTGTAACGAATACATACTTTGTGTTTGACACTGTATTGCGGTTTTATAGTTATTTTAAATGAATTTTACCCTGAAAATTTAAAAAGTACAAAGGTAGAAAAATTGAGGCAATTCCTATAAAATGTTTGATTAATTTAGTAACAACTGATCAACATCTCTGCGTTCTATTGCATTATTAATAATGATTGGCGATTTAAAAATTATCTCTGTCAAGCGGATTGTTAACTCTGCGTTTATGTTCGCCGAACTCTCTCAGGAAGGTTGTTTTCTTATCGTTGGGCGATATCATGTAAATGTATGAATTTCCGCCGACTGATTTCAGCTTTCTTTTTGACTGGTCAAGTTTGCTTATGTATGTGTTGTATTCTCCGTTTGCAGATATAGTGTACATTTCCCCGTTTTTGTATGAAAAAAAGAACCACATATCGTTATCTGCTTCAATGTACATTTCGAGCGTGTTACCGCTCCTTTTTTTGGTGATCTCAAGCTTTATATTAACTTCCTGATTTATCACAAATTGTTTTATGAATGCCAGGTCAGCTTTTCCGTTGGCATAGTAGCAGTGTTTTTTGCTGTTCCATTTAAGGTCGATATTACTGAATGTAAATGTGTTTTTCAGGTTAGCCGGAATGTTTTCCATAGCTCCCATTATAGTCCGCTTCTTGTTGATTTTTTCCGCAACGTCAATGCCTGTCCATTGTGCAAGTCTTTTTGTAAATACGTCGGAAGAGAGCTTGGATAACGGGGCTTTTGAATTGATAAATGAAGAATAGAGAAGGTCAATAGTTGCATCATCCAAAAAGAAATCAATTCCAAGAATTGCCGATAAAGAGATCTCTTTTTTGTTTCTGTTGTCAGTAATCATTCCTGATGCTCTTGTTACGATCTGGCCTAAGGGGATACCGAGGTTTAGAACGCCGGCTCCTGTAACAGTGCAATCTTTTTCCGAGAATCTTAGTAGTTTGCCGATACTGTCGGGGGATGTTAGTTTCCCCATTGATCCTATGTCGAATGATTGTTCTGCTTCGTTGTATGTCAGATATCCGCTTCCGGTAATAATCGGGATATCGCTGTAAAATTCTCTATTTTCAATAAATGAGCTGTAAACATGTGCAGAATCTTTAGATATGAAGAAATCTTTGTAAACGTGGTCGTTTTCAAGATCTTCAGCTTCTTCAGGTATGGGAATGTAAACTTTCAGCGGATCAATGGATGCTTTGAATTTCATATACGATCCGGGCCCTTTCAGGCCGCAGTTATGAAGCATCTTTACCCCTCCATCGAAAGTGAGGAATTGATCTTTTGCATTGAATAATACTTTTCCTTTGTAAGCAAAATGCGAATTGAATGTAAACATATTTGTGTCTTCGATCTGCCCTTCAGCAATGGTGGTACGCTCCTTACGGTTTGATTCGATAGTATGGAAGAATATTTTGTTTGTTTTATTGTTTTCGTTTATAAAATCATAATATCCGGTTCCATTGTATGAATACCTGCCCGTAATGTTGATCTTGGCATCATATATTCTGTGGGTGAAGGTTGCTGTATCGCCTATTTCTATTACAACACTGTCAAGCGGATCCATGGTGGCATTTGCTCTAAGGTTTACTATACCGTTTTTAAGTACCAGTTTTGCATCTGCAACATTTATGTATTTAACTTCCTGGCAGACTATCAGGGTTTTCTCCATGTCATACTCGGCTATAGGAACATAAAATTGTAGTGAATCCTGTTTCCGGTTAAGTGAGATGAACAGGTTCCCTTTGGAACCGTGGGCTCCCATGTAGATCTTGTTAAGATCCATATCCCATGAGAATTTTGTGATTATAGCGAGGTATTTATTTTCGCTGAACTTTACAGGGTCTCCTTCTCCCATCGAAGTAAATACTCCTTCGCGTGTTTTAAAATCGACATTGGAAGATATAAGGTTTGTGGTAGAGAACCTTATCGCCTCTTCATCCTCGCCTACAAGTTTAAAACTTGACGAATCGGCAAGAACAGAATGATCGCTGAAAGTGAGGCTGGGAGCACCTAAGCTTCCCCGTAGCATGTAAATAAGTCCTTTCCCGTCTGCACCAAAGGGCGTTATGCGAAGCTTTCCGTTAAGTTGTGCTTCCTGCCCGAACATTTTGAAATAATCCTCCTGACTTTTTGCATACAACTCTTCTTTTAAAGGATAGTATTCGATCTTTACAAATTTTGCTTCTGCATCAGGATAAGTCGTACCTTCAGTTTGTTTTTTAACGGTAAATTCGTTAGCAAGACCGCTAACTTTTTTGGGAGTGAAAACAAAATCATCGGATGTGCTTGTTGAAGTAAGATACTTCAAGGTACCTTTGCCGGTAAGCCCTTTTCTGTTTAATTCTAAAGAACCGGTAAAGTGAGATTTTTCTCCAAAAATATTATAACCTTCTTTAGGTGTTTTCAGATTGAACCCAAGCGAATAGTCATTTTTGATCTTAAGTTTTTCTTTGAAATCGGGGAAGATATTGGATGTAAAAGTTCCCACGAAGTCAAAGTTCTCTTTTTTAATATTGTTAAGGCTATCCATTTTAAAAGGTTCCAGAGTGAAATAAAATTTCTTTCTGTCATAAGCTCCGGCTTGTATCAGGTCTTTGTTGAAATAAACAATTGCTTTTTTTGTGCTTTTAAGTATCGGGAATTGTTTGTTTTGTTTTATTCCCGATTTGTTTTCCGGTTCATCAATGGTAAGTACACCTGACATATTTGCAATGTTGTTGATCACATCATGCAAAACAGGTTTACCGAAATAATCAAACTCTCCGGTCTCAACTTGCATGTTCAGCGAATCAATTTTATTCATATTGATGCTAAAGTCTTCGTAAGAAAACAGAAAATCGTTACCGAATAACGTTATCATACCAGCACTTACTTTTCCGTCGAACTGAAAGTTACGGTTTTGCTTAAGTGTTATTTTATCGTTTTTCGGGAAAAGTATAACATTTTTATTGTCGCTTATAGAAATGTTTTTTACCCCGTTGAGGTTTAGTTCATAACTTTTAAGATCGAGCTGGGCATTAGGCATATTGCCCGGAGTTACTGAGTTGAACCGGATTACATCGTAGTCTTTTTTTCCTAATCTGAAAAGCAGGTAGTCGTACAGATGCTGTTTGATCTTAATTTCGTCGGTATTTATATTGTAACCTATGAAGCCGTAGAATGAGAGTGCCATTAGCTGTTGTCGGATTTGAGGCTCGGGAAGATGCATGAACTCTGCATAGTCCTTAGCTGTAAATGGGTTTCCTCCAAAATATTCTGAACAGTTTTTTAACCCTTGCAGAGGATGTACTGCATCCATTCCCTGTAACTGGTTGTAAAAGTCTTCTCTGAAATAACTCAGTGACTCGAAAAAAGCATAGTTCTCTGCGGCTCCCCGTACCATGGTAAAGTTCATCCAGGTCTCATTCATCTTCCAGCTTATCTGCTCAACATCAATACTTATTTTATGATAAGTATCGAAAAAAGGACTTTGCGAAATGCCTTCACCGTTACGTATCAATAAAATTTCAGAACTTTCAACAATGTATTTGAATATTAATCCGGGGTGGTATATCACGCCTGAATCAAGATTCATTGATATCTCGGTGTCATTACCCAAGATATGATCTTGTCGCAGGGCAAAATATAGGGACTTTGCTGTTATGAAAACGGAATTATCCTTGTAGATATATAGTTTGGCCGGGTTTTGCGGAGTCCCTGATCCCAGGAATTTTGCCCCATATTGAGAAAAACCTCCTTCATAATCTATGTTCTTGTGTATCTGTTTAATTTTATAACGCTGTTCGAATGAATTGAACTTGGGGTAAGTGCTTTTTGAAGGATCATGAATTATCATGACCTTGTGTTTTAATGTTCCTTTTAACGGCTTGTCAAAATAGAAAGAGTTGTGAAATGTTACTGTATCGATCAGAAAAAATGATTTCTTAAGATCGATGTTGTATTTGTTAAAAGTAGCATAAACTTTATCGGGGGCATAACCTGAACGTTCCCATGTTATTTTCCCCTTCGTTCCTGTCCAGCTTTGTTCTTTTATATCAGCTATTCCATGTGTGTTAAAAATAACTATACTGTCTTTTTTTGAGTAACATATAAGATCAGCATTGTCGATCTCAATGTTGAGCCTGCCGTTTACTTTTTTGTACTTGAAAGATCCTCTCCTATAAGCCCATTTTACCGAGGGGGTTGAATAGATAATGTTTTTTTCGATGAGGTCTTTGGTGATACTTATCTGCTTCATTACATTACGCAAGGAGGTCCCCGGCTTTTTCAGCATATTGATTATTTCCGTTTGCCATACATCATAATTGCTTTTATGTTTTGATCCATTAAAAGCAATTACTGTTTTCATGTAAGTGTACAGGTCAGGATTGGGGCGTGCTTTTTTTACTGTCATCAGGTTGCAGGTTTCAATAACCTTTTTTTTGAGTTCTGAAGATGTAGCAGAATTTGACCAGAATGAGTCCATCTCCTCTGATACCGCTTTCCCCTTTTTTTTGCCAAAAACGGTAATGAAACGTCCTTTAAGATCTTGTATGAATGCATTTTCGTCTTCCGGAAGTTTCTGGGTTTGTGAAAATCCCGGGATGACAATTAATATGTATAGAAAAAATATGAGTAAACGTCTGTTCATTTACTGTTTGTTTGTTGCAGTAATTATTACTCTTTTCTATACGTTGAAGCCATCCATTTGTTATCACTTTTTGAAGAAATAAATGTTAAATCGTGTTTTTTTGTTTCGTTGTTGATAATTTCGAGGTCCGATTCGTAGAATCCGCTTAAAAAAAGTAAGCCGCCGGATTTTAAAACCTTACTGTATTTCGAGATGTCATTCAGCAGGATGTTCCGGTTTATATTTGCCAGAACAATGTCATAACCAGAGCTGTTGATATCATTAGCATCTCCGTGTATGGCTTTCATGTTATTGATGTTGTTCTTTTTGCAGTTCTCTATAGTATTGTTGTATGCCCAATCTTCAATGTCGATACCTGTTATTTCCGCTGCCCCGGTCATTGAGCATAGTATTCCGAGTATTCCTGTCCCGCAACCCATGTCAAGTACCTTTTTACCTTTCATGTCGGTTTCCAGAATATGTTTTATCATCAGTACTGTTGTTTCGTGATGTCCGGTACCGAAGGCCATTTTCGGATCGATAACTATTTCGTACTTCACATCTCTTGCCGGTTCATGAAAAGATCCTCTGATCAGAACGTCATTGCCTATTGAGATAGGGGTAAAATAGTATTCTTCCCAGGTCTTGTTCCAGTTGCGGTCGGCAATAGTTTCTTTTGTGTAGCTGATTTTTACGTTATCGAATGGTATAAAAAGATTATCGATGCTTTCAGGAGAGAATTGTTCATTAGGCATGTATGCTTCGAAACCTGTTTCTGTTTCAATAAAGCTCTCAAAGCCCATATCACCGAGTTGTGCCATCATGATTTCCGCGGCCTCTTTGATATTTGGCTCTAAGGTGAAATTTATCTTTAGGTAGTTCATTTTTCAGGTATTGTTTAAAGCAAAGATAATCAATCTTCGGCTTTAACGGGAACAATGAAAATAAACTTTGAGTACTCGCCCTCTTTCGATTCTGCCCATATCCGTCCGTTTAGGTTTTCAATTATCTTTTTACTTATCGACAGTCCCAGCCCAACACCCGAATAGTATTTATCGGTATTCATCTCCAGTTTACGGAACCTGTCGAACACTTCATCTAACTTGTCGGGCGGTATCCCTATACCGGTATCTTTAACAAAGAACATAACATATTCTTTATCGTTTTCCGAGTATTTATCAACTCCAATTTCTATCGACCCTTTTTCAGTGAACTTGTATGCATTTTCAAGCAGGTTTCTCAATACTTGTTTAAGCCTGTCGGGATCAGAGACGATGACTTTATTTGCAATGTTGTTGTTGAATTTGTTTATGAGCTTAATGTTTCTTGAGCCATACTTACTTGAGTAGATCTTTGTGATCTGTGAGATGAGCTCTTTTACCACAAAGCGTTCTTTTCTTACATACATATTCCCGGCCTCTATCTGACTTAAGTCTAACAGATCATCTATCAGCATAAGTAGAGCATCACTGTTTTCTTTTATGTGCCCTATAAATTCTTTACGTTCTTCGTCATTCAGGCCGGGAGTATTTAACAGTGTTGAAAAGCCGACAATGGCATTCATAGGCGTTCGTATCTCATGGCTCATGTTAGCAAGAAATGCGCTTTTCAATCTTTCAGACTTTTCAGCCTTTAGTTTTGCATTTTCAAGTTCTTTTGTACGTTCTTTAACTATCTCTTCAAGGTTGTCTTTATGTTTTTCAAGTTCGTTTTTTTGCGACAGTATTTTTGAGTTTTGTACTTCTATTTCTTCCTGTTTTTCCTCGAGGTACATATTTGCGCGTATCAGTTCACGTGTTTTTTCACTCACTACTTTTTCAAGTTTATCTTTTTGCTGCTTGATTTTTAATGTTTTTAATTTGTTGTAAAAAATGAAAACAGCAACGATCAGAATTAACATTAAAATACGGAACATCGAAGTGTTGTAAAACGGAGGGGCAATATTGATTATGATATTTTTTTCTGAAGAGCTCCATATTTTATCGTTGTTCGAAGCTTTGATACGGAAGACGTATCTTCCGGGGGGCAGGTTAGTATATGTCGCAGTCCGGTTAAAACCTGCAGTTATCCATTTTTTATCAAATCCTTCTAATTTGTACCTGTACTGGTTTTTTTGTGGCAGGATATAGTTCAGAGCTGCAAACTTAAATGATATTGAATTTTCATTAGGACGCAGTTTCAGCTTTTTGATATAATTTACAGCTTTGTCGCTTATATTTCGTTGGTTTTCTGTTTGATATCTTTTGAGTGACAGATTAAGTATTTTAATGTCAGAAATTACGATCTTCGGACGGAAGTCATTCTCTTTGATGCTGTCGGGATCAAACAGGTTAAAGCCATTTATTCCTCCGAAGATGAGCTTTCCTGAAGGTAGTTTCAATGATGACCTTGTATTGAAACTTGATGCAGTTACCCCGTCAAATTTATTGTATTCTTTAAAACTCCATGTTTCCGGATTAAGTTTTGCAATGCTTTTACCTGTACTGAACCATATGTTACCTTTGTTATCTTCTTCTATGGCAAAAATATTGTCATCGTAAAGGCCGTTATCCCGTCCTAAAACCTTAAAAGTATATTTTACGGGATCAAATCTGTTTAGTCCTCTTCCTGTAGCTAACCATAAATAACCTTTTGAATCGAGGAAAATATCATTTATTTTATTATCGGAAATGGAATTGCTTTTTGATCTGTGAACATAACGTTCAACAAATTTTTTTTGTGATATGTCGAATTTATTCAAACCTCCGGTAGATGTTCCGACCCACAGAATACCATTATCCGATTTACATAATGCCCTTACAAGATTTTTGGCTGAAAGTGCATTCATTAACGGGTATGGCTTGAACAGGTTGAATTGTTTTTTATTCAGGTCAAAGAGTTCAAGACCTGAGGAACTGCCCATCCACAGCTGATTGTTGTTTCCTGCTAACATACAGCGGATAATGTCATTATCCGGATTTATTTTTGTTGTAGAATTGTATTTTTCAGTTTTTTTATGTTTTGGGTAAATTACGTTAAGCCCCTTATCTGTTCCTGCAAATACAATGTTTTTGGTGTTGGTGAGAGACAAAATATTGTTACTGCTTAAAGCCGGGAAATGCTGAAACTTTTTTTGTTCGAAGTTTTCTGTTTCGGGCATGAATTCCCATATTCCTGCGGCACGTGTTGCTATCCAGATCTTGTTTTTTAAGTGATAAAGAAATCCCTGGCAGTTGAGTTCTGAAAGAGAGTCGGGAAGCTCTAAATAATCGTATGTTTTGAACTTAGGGATACCCGGAGCTCTCAGGTTAATTCCGTTGATAGTTGCTATCCAGGTGAGATTGTCATCTGTCGAGAAAAATATATCGGTAACAAGATTTGAGCTGAGTGAATGAATGTTGTTTCGTTCTTTTTTCAACCGTATCATCTTTCCGTTATCGGGATCGTAAACAATGACACCTCCTCCGTATGTGGCAATACATGCTCTGTTGTTCTTATTTTTTATTATCCTTGTTACTTCGGTATTGATATGCTGAAGAACTGAAGTTACATTTTTAATAACTTTAAAAGATTTGTTTTTTTCATAAAATTCGGAAACAATTCCATGCTTGCAGGCTACGATAAATTTTCCGTTATCCAGTTGCTCGATGTTAAAAACAAAATTGTTTGGTATGCTGTTGATTTCACCTTGAATATGTTTTGACTGAAAAACCGAATCAGCAACAGGATTATATCGTACTAATCCGTCACCCCAGGTACATACGTACAGATTGCCCTTACTGTCTGCCTTAACCTGTTTTATGTTGTTGCTCTTACGTGTCAGGCTTTTGAAACCGCTTAAATTGATATAGGTTGCTTCCTTACTTTCACTGTCTATCTTCAGGAGCCCTTTTCCCCATGATCCACACCATATTTCCCCCTTTTTTCGTTCTGTAATTGACAGAACAGGTACTCCTTTTTCTTTTTTACCTGAGATGTTGTAACGTTTGAATGTTTCTGTTTCGGCATTAAAACTGTTCAGGCCATTAAATGTACCTATCCACAGTGTCCCGTTACTGTCTACAAAAACAGATGAAATGAGGTTGTTGTCAATTGTTGTAGTGTCATGTTCATCATACCTGAAAGATCTTGATTCATACCCGTCGTATCTGTAAAGCCCGTTGTATGTGCCATACCAGATATAACCGTCATGATCTTTGGTGATACATGTTATACGGCCGTGATTGTTGTAAACGTTTTCGTTAATGTGTGTGAAGTAGAAGGTGTTATCCTGTGCAGCGGCATTAAAAGGGTAACCAATGGCAAACAGCATCGGCAGAAACAGAAATATCTTACAATATCTGATCATGTAACTCATGAATAACTAACCCTTTTGAATACTAACGTATATTTTTTATTAAAGTTTGGTTTTTTATGTTTTATTCAAAAAAAGTATAGTAATATTTTGATGGAAGAAGATGTGTTAACATTAATGTTATCGGGCAATGAATATCAGTATTTTAATTTTAGACGATTCTTTCCGGTTACTAAAAAAGAAAGAGTG
>Ga0256827_10002034_pt1 | contig 13035 bp, 14 predicted proteins | sample CV84metaG_FD_185977 | JGI IMG/M metagenome (GOLD analysis project Ga0256827, IMG submission 185977) | Hydrothermal vent microbial communities from East Pacific Rise, Pacific Ocean - CV84 | ecosystem: Environmental > Aquatic > Marine > Hydrothermal vents | place: Pacific Ocean: East Pacific Rise... | reverse complement strand
AAGTTAAGGATATTGTCGTCATTGTGAACGAGGAACGAGTTCGGTAACGGCGAAGCCCTCAACGAAGTTAATCTCTTGATATTAACAAGATTGCTTCGTCTTCCGATAGTTATCGGAAGACGAAGCAATGACGCTTAAATTATAAATTTTACGTCTTAACTTAATGACATTGTTGGTGCGGTAGTGGGGGTATTCTATTTTAATTGAGATTAAACAAATAATGGTGTTGCTTAAGCAACACCATTATTAATTAATTATATAAATAAACGTATTCTATTTTACAAACTTTGTAGTAAAGATATCATTATTTATTTTTATCTTCAATATATACATACCCTTATTTAAACCTGATACATTTATACCTGCTTCTTGATTAAAAGAATCTCCTATTTTTATTAATTTACCATTAGTATCATATATAGAATAAACAAAATCCTCTTTGCTTGCAAATGCAACATACAATACATCTTTTACAGGATTAGGATACATGGTAATAGTCATATTATTAATTGTATTATTATTAATTGAAGTTGGACTATAATACTTAGATGATTTTATGTTAACTCTTAATAATACCCATTGATTATTTTCATTCTTAAACCATTGAACATTGTTATATTTAATTGTATTAAAATCAATATCAAGTCCTTCGTTATTACCTGCAGCAGAAATAGCCGTTTTTAAAGTATTTCCTGCAACACCTGTTAGTTTGTATGCTGTATCAACACCTGCAACATTACAATACACATCAAGCCACTCAATATCAAATGGTAATATCCAACTATCTAAATCATCTACATCAGCAGATGTTTTTACATAATAAGAAATATTTTCATATACATTAGCTCCTTTTCTTGAATAAAGGTTTGGTGTTACAATAATTTTTTCTGCATCTGTAATAACAGTTTTTTCTTTCACGTTAAGTTTTTCTAGAATAGGAGAATCTGTATTATCTAAAAACCATTCTCTATAATCATCTCTTAATTGACTAATAGAAATATTATTTTCATTAAATACCTGCTCTAATGTTTTACCCGCAGTTCCAAAAATATTTAAAGTTGAATCACTTCCGTCTGAAGCTTTTAAATACACATTTAATCCTGCATCACCAGTTAATGTATAGTTTGCTAAATCACTTAATGTAGCATTACTGTTTATGTAATAAATTGTATTTCTATAATCGGAAGACCCTGTATTATAAAGACTATCTTTTTTTGTTACTACAGGTAAAGTTCCAAGAATTTTTACGGCTTTAATATTAATATTTAATAATTCAGTTGTAAAATCTTCTTTTGAAAACCATTCGTAATAATTATCTTTTAAATCTGCGATATCAATTCCATTATTTACTAAAATATCTTCTAATGAAATATCAGAAGTAATAGTAACATCTATTCTTTCATAACCTATAAGTTTTGTTTTATATATGCTAACAAAATCAGTTGTTGATGCGGGTATAATAATATTTGTTAAATCGCTTAATGCTGCAGTTTGTTTAACTTTAAATGCAGTCATCTTATATAAATCATGAGCTCCTGTTGCATACAAATTTGCATAAGCTACAACTCTCTTACTTTCTACTGCATCAATAGCTTTGATATTTAATTTAACTAATTTTGTGTTTGCTAAAGTATCTTTAAACCATTCTTTATAATCAAAATAGAGAGAATCTATAGTTAAATTATTTGCTTCTAAAATTGCTTTTAAAGATTGACCTGCAACATTGCTTGTTATATCTCTTCTTATAAATGGCTCGTTAGAATTTGTTTGATTTTTAATATAAACATTAATCCAATCAACACTATCACTAACAATAATATTATCTAAATCACTCATTGAAGCTACAGCTTTAACATAATATGCTGTTGTGTTATATTGAGTTTCTTCGTCGTTTGTATTAAACAAACTATCTGTTATAATAACAGTTTCATTAGGCATAAAACTATGCTTTGCAACCAAATTTAGATTTATTAAAGAAACCGTACCATCATCTAAAATAAACCATTCATTATAATTATCTCTTAGTTGCATAATATCAATAGTTTGACTTTCATCATTATCACCATTAAAAATTGCTTTTAAAGATTTTCCTGCAATACCATGTAAACTATAAGATTGATTGTTAGTTCCATCATTATAATAAACGTTTAACAAATTAATATCATCTTCTACCATAATAGTATCAAGATAATCTAAATCTGTTGTAAAAACATTGTAACTAGTACAACGATAAAGGCTACCGCTTCCTGATTCAGAATATAAGTTCTCTCGAACAATTACATCCTCAAATTGTGCACTAGCTCCTGTAAAAACAAATAATACTAATGCAAATGTTAAATAGTGTAAAAAAAATTTCTTCATATCTTTTATTTTAAATTATTAAATATGTACAAATATACACACTATTCTTATTTGTTCCAAATAAAAACAAGATAAAGATAAGAATTTTAACATAAACAACAAAGTCACAGGCGTTTAACTCTTTTATACCGATTAGTAATAAAAGTTACCTATAAATCTTCATTTTTTATAGTCATTTAATTAGTGCTTGCCCATAAACTCAAGAGATTGAACTATAAAGTTCGAGTTCAAAGCCTGTCCCGATTTATTTCGGGGGCGTGTGAGGAATTTAAACCGCAGAATACTAAGATATTTGATATTTTAAAACTAAATCTGCGGATATAAGATTATTTCGTGTGGTTTATTATAAATAAAATATTATATTTATATTTATAAGTAGAAATTATAAATTTCATAATAATCCTGTTAAAGAAAGTTTACTTTTTAAAGCAGAAGATTATGTTTATAGTAGTGCAATTGATTATGCAGGAGAAAAAGGAATTTTAGATAGAGTTATTGTTGTTAAATAGGGTCTGCTGAAAAGCTCTGAGGTGTATTAGATTTTTATTTTCTGAAATGCAGATGTATAAATATACCTCAAATTGAAGAAGATAAAAATATGATGTGCATCAGAGTAAGCATAAAACTGTAATTTTAACATTTATAAATACAAACTTATAAGGATATACTATTAAAAAGTTTGCACTTACAATGGGATATTCTGTTTTAAACAGTTTAAAAACAGTTTTTTATGCGTTTATTAGCAGACCCTATTTAACAAATCCACCACCACCAATTAAAAGTTTAATAAATGCTCCAGACATTTGTGTATTAGGCATATTGTTGATTGTTTGATTTTTAGTTGACCAAGAGTTTGTTAAATCTAAGGTATATCCAATTCTTAATCCAATAGAAAAGCCACCTACTTCATTGTTTGTAATTTTTCCAAAAGCAATAAAATCTGTTCCAATTGAAAAATTCATTAAAAATCCGCCTCCTGTTAAATGAATTTGTTTGAAGTTGCCTTCCATAATATCTTCAAAATCTGCATCTCCATTTTCTGAAATATCGATACTATAACCTCCGCCACCTAATCCTAATAACGCATAAGAGCTGAATTTGTTTTTTTGATATATTGCTAATCCAATATTTAAAAATCCGCAACCACCAGATCCATAAGTAGAAAAATCTTTATTTGCAGCTTTACTTGCCATAAAACCTTGACCTTCGCCACCAATAATAATTCTATTTATTTGAAAATGACCTCCTCCACCAAAAGAAATAAAATTTTCTTTCAATTCTGGATACCCGTTTACCCAAAGTTCTTTATTAATGTTGTTAAAATCTAATTGACCTGTTCCTAAAATAAAGTAGCCCATTCCTCCCCGTGCATATGTACTAGAAGTTATTGTGTCTTTTTGGGCAAATGTTGTAAAAGATATTACAAATATGGTAATTAAAGTATAAAATGTTTTCATTATTAAAATTTATTTTTTTTGCAAATATACTCAAATCACATAGCTTTTCTAAAATTTATGCAGATTTATTCTTTCTTTTTTAGAGGTTTAATTTTTATGCATAGCTAGAGCTTGTCTATAAAGTCCGATTTCTGCGTTACGCTTATAAATTTAAACATCGGTGATTTTAAAATTAAATTGGGATTAAACAAATATAAAAGGGAAAAGAAAAAGTAAAAACCCCGAAAATATATTTCGCAATGACGGTGGAATAAAAAAAATCGTCATTGGCAATTTATCACACAGTATAATTGTAGGGTTTCAAGAGCCTTAATAAAATTATTTTTGTTTGATTACTTAAATAGTATTACTTTCACAAACTTTTAAAAATATAACAAGCCTAAATGATTTATAAAGCAATTATATTATTTTTTTTAAGCACATTTAAATATGCAATGACAATACCCCCTATTGTTTTTTATTTCAATTATGAACAATCCTTAATAATCTCGATAAGTGGTGGGCTTTTTGGCATCTTATTCTTCCGATTTATTTGGAAATGGATAATTAATATTTGGAATAAATATATACTAAAAAAACAATGTGCAGAACCTCTTCCTATTAAAATTACTAAAAGAAAAAGATATATTGTTAGAATGAAAAATAAATATGGATATTGGGGTATAATTATTTTAACTCCTGTGTTTTTATCTATCCCATTAGGCGTATTTCTATTGCAACGATATTTTCGTTTTCACAAATATAAATTCATTACACTTTCTATAATCCTTTCGGTATGGGGCTTTGCAATTGTAACATTTCTTAGTTTTGTTGTAAACTTCAATTATTTTGGTATATAAAGTTTGTCCGATCTTTTCACATCAGGATTATCAGAACCTTTTAACCTTTCGTCTTCTTTGGTATTTGTTGCCCAAAACTCTGGTATATATATCCATTTGTTACCAACATAATCTAAAGCATCATAAGAGCCATCATTATAGTAAAACTCTCGTTTATTTATCATTTCTTTGGGGTGCGGAGTTAAATGGTCGAATACAATTTTATTATACCTTTTCTCATATTTTAAAAACATAACAATTTCGGCAGAATATTCAAAAACAAGACGCTTGTATTTTGTTTTATCATTGGGGTCGTTCATATCAAATATTTTTTTTCCAAAATGAGGTTTCCCATTTTTAGTAAAATATAAAACGTCAACAATTTTTTTCTTAGAGCGATAATTGTTTCCATCCCAACCAATTAAAGTGTACATTTTATTGCCATTATTTTTTATATCAATAATTTGATAGTACAAACAACCATACCAAAAATTATGAAACAATGATAATTCAAGTGGATTTTGCATATTGTCCGAATCATCGTTTAGTTTCCATAAATCGAATTCTTTTTTCTTTTTATTGTAATGTTGCATAAAACCAAAATATTTATACGAACCATCATCAAATTTAATATTCCAAGTAATAATTCTTAGCCTATGGTCTTGAGAATAAACAACACCTATTTGTTTTATTGAATCGAAAGGGTAAACATAAGATTCTTTTAAACTTAAAGTTTCGTTAAAATATTGAACTAATTGGTCGTTTATTTTAATTTTTACAGAATCAACTACAGTAAATTTTGTACCATCATTGGCAAATAATTTATTAAACCCAGAAACAAGGCTATCCTCTCGTTCGTAAAATTCTGAAATCTCTTGAGAATAAGAATTTGTAAAGAAATTAAGGCTTACAAATAATATTATAATTGTTTTATTTAGCATTTCTTTTTAACGCAAAAATATTCTTTTTATTTTTTAGAATCGCTTTTAAATGCTAATTTTTAATTTAATTTAAAAAAAAAGGCTTTTGTGTTTCATATAAATAAAAAATTAACTATTTTTGCAGTCCGATTTTTAAAATTAATATAAAATTAATATAAGATGAAACGTACATTTCAACCATCGAATAGAAAGAGAAAGAACAAACACGGGTTTAGAGAAAGAATGGCAAGTGTTAACGGAAGAAAAGTTTTAGCCAGAAGAAGAGCTAAAGGAAGAAAAAAAGTAAGTGTTTCTGACGAAGCTCGTCATAAATTCTAGAAATATTTTTTTTTGTAAAATACAAAACCAGCCACTTGATTTTCAGGTGGCTGGTTTTTTTTCATCTTTTATGTAACCTTTTTATTAGAACTAAGTATAACAAAGATATTTTATAGTAAATACTTATATTTATTCAAAATGAGATTAGCTAATATTATATTTGTTGTAGCGTTGTTATCTTTGTTTTCTTGTAGTTATCCTACAGTAGAGGAAGATAATTTAGAACAAGGAATAGGTAACAATATTGAAGATACCACACACACAAAAAAAGTATCTAAAATATTTTATAATGTACCATCTCCATTAGAAATGGCAAATTTAATTCAAAAATCGGGGGCAGAATACATAGAAGATATGCTAAATGCACCTGATAATCAATATAAATATCTCACCACAGCTAATGCTGCTATAAACCTAGGTGTTTATGGGGCTGATTTAAGCTACACTAGAATGTTCGACCAAATTCAAAAATCTATTTCGTATTTATCATCTTTAAAAACATTGTCTGATGAGTTGGGAATTCCAAACGATAAAGGCTCTATAGCAGTAAGTAGATTAGAAGAAAATATGGGAAATAGAGATTCTATCCTTCAAATAATTTCTGATACTTATGCAAATGCAGACACTTATTTAAAAGAAAATGACAGAGGTAATACAGCAACACTTATTATTTTAGGCGGTTGGGTTGAAGGTTTATACATTGCTACCTCTCTTGCCGAAAACACTAAGAATAAGTTAATTATAAAGAGAATTGCCGAACAAAAATATTCATTAAATAATTTAATCGAATTATTAAAATTTTATAAAGAGGATAAAATAGTAGAATATTACATTCCTAAAATATTAGAATTAAAAGATGTTTTTGATAAAATTGAGATAACATATTCAAAAGCTCGTATAATTACAGATAAGAAGAAAAAAATAACAATTATTGACAATAAAGCAGAAGTAAAAGTAGATATCCAACAAATTGAGGAGATTCACAAAATAATTTCTAAGATTAGAAATGAAATGATTAATTTATAAAAAAAATAATTTATTATTTGTATATTGCGAAAAAATAAAAACGGTTTAAAAACTATTAATAAAATAAATTTAATAAATAAAAGTTAAATATATGAAAAAGATTTTATATTCATTATTGTTCGTATCGTTGTTGATGGCTATGCCAACAGAAACACAAGCCCAATGCAAAAGCTTTACTAAGAAGACTTGTATCCCAAATTTAGACCCATATGTATATAATGGGCAATTTAACAGTGCCCAATTATCAGAAGGAGATGTTGCAGAATTATTGCTTACTTTTTATTCTGACCAAGAATATAGAGTAAGTATTTGTAATCAAGAAAACTTAGGAAAAGTACAATTTCAAATATACGATACAGAAAAAAATCTTTTATATGATAATGCTGACAATGATTTTGTTTCTATGTGGGATTTTAAATCTAATAGCACACAGCAATTAATCGTAAGAGTAACAATTCCACAAGAAGAAAATAGAAGTGGAATAGTTCAAACAGGTTGTGTATCAATACTTGTTGGGTTTAAAGAATAATATTTTTTGTGTTTGTGAAAAAATCAGAAATCACAAAACAAATTAAAAACAAGGCATTAGAATTAGGATTTTCAGATGTTGGCTTTTCTAAAAGTAAAGAGTTAGTTGAAGAAAGAAAAAATTATAGTAATTGGCTAAATAACGAATATCATGCAGATATGAATTATTTAGCCAATAATTTTGAAAAGAGATTTAACCCAGAGCTTTTGGTAGAAAATGCCAAAACAATTATCTCAGTAATATTAAATTATTACCCCAATAAAACTCAAAACAAAAACACTTTGCAAATCTCTAAATATGCCTATGGCAGAGATTATCATAAAGTAGTAAAAAATAAACTAAAAAAACTTGCCGAATACATTAACACCGAAATTATTGATATTAATTATCGATTTTTCACAGACTCGGCACCCGTACTCGATAGAAAATGGGCACAGCTTTCTGGCTTAGGTTGGATAGGGAAAAATTCATTATTGATAAACAAAAAATACGGTTCATATTTTTTTATTGGCGAATTAATTATAGATGTTGAATTAGAATACGATACGCCAATAAAAGATGCCTGTGGCACTTGCACAAAATGTATTGAAGCATGCCCTACACAAGCAATTGTGCAAGAAAAAGTAATAGATGCAAATAAATGTATTTCATTTTTAACTATTGAAAACAAAGGAGAAATAAATGAAGAATTTAAATCGCTTTTTTCTAATCAAATATTTGGTTGTGATATTTGTCAAGATGTTTGCCCATGGAACAACAAATTAAGTGCAACAAACGAACAAGATTTTCAACCAAAAAAAGAATTATTTTCGCTTACAAAAAAAGATTGGACAAATTTAAACGAAAAAGAATTTAACACAATATTTCAAGCATCTGCTGTTAAACGAGCAAAGTATGAAGGACTAAAACGAAATATTAATTTTGCTACAAAAACACAATAGTAGCACCAAAACCATATTCTTTAAACGAAGCATCTTGAAAACGTAGCTTTTTATAATCTCGCTCTAAACTACGACGTAATTCGTTTTTTAAAACACCTTTACCTACTCCATGAATAAAAACAATTTTATCGGCTTTGTCTTTTATCGCTCCAGTTAATTCAGAATGAAACCTTTCCATTTGTATTTCAACAATTTCTCCATTAGAAAGATTTTTGTAATTATCTATTAAATTATGAATATGTAAATCAACCTCAATAAGTTCTGATTTTTGTTTTGTTGTATATTTTGTGCTTAATTGCTTAGCATAATTATCGCTTTCTTGCTTTTCTTTAATTATTTTTTGGAGGTCGGCTTGCGATAATTTTTCTATCTCAGAACCTAAACTAAAATCAAAAATAGTTAAAAGCATTGCATCTTCATGAAAATAATCATTCTCGCTAAACGAAGAGCCTTTTGCAAATTTTACGGCTTTAATCTCAATTGATTTTTCAATTGGGCTTTGTATTTCCGTATAATTATTTTTGTAGAATAAAATTTGACTAATAAAATTTAACCCCTCTTGAACATCACTAAACTTTATAGATTTTATTCTAATTTTTATATTTGGCTCAATATTACCAGTATAAAAACTTACAGAATTATCTTCATCTATTTTAATAATATTACAAAATAAATTGAACGAGCTATCATTAATAATGTATATATCGTATTTATCATCGGTTTTTATTATTGATAAAAAAACTTTAATTTCTGAGCTATCTTCCTTGGTGTTAAACGAAACAAAATCATCATCTAAAATTATTTCATCATCATCTACTTCGTTAATTTCATTATTTTCATTCTCAATTAAAGAATTTTCGGAGTTGTCAACCAGAACTAAATCTTTGATAAAAACAGGCATGTCAAATCCGGTTTCATCACTAATTTCAACTGTGTTTTTATCAATTATCTTAACAATAGTGCCACCACCAATGTCGTTTAGATATCTTACCTTATCTCCAATTTTTAATTTCATAACTCAATTTTTTTGCAAAGATATAATTATTGTTAATTAAAGTAGTCAGCACAAAAAAAATGTTTATTTTTACGCTATTAATATAAAAAACTAAATTATGAAGATTTATTTAAAATTATTTATTATTTCTGTGTTGTTTTTGTTTGCTTCTTGTGGTTCGGTTACCGATATTACAGGATACTGGAACGAAGATGGATTAATGAATAAAACGTATAAAAAAATAGCGGTTCTAGCCATCACAAATAATATTAAAAATAGGGATATTGTGGAAGCAAGTTTTACCGAAAAATTTATAACAAATGGATACGAAGCCGTTAAAGGTTCTAATTTATTATCGCCAGAAGTTATTAAAAGAAAAGATAAAGCAGAGATTGAAGCAATTCTAAAAAAGAACAATGTTGACGGAGTTTTGGTTTTAAGCTTGTTAGATATAAAAGAAACGGAACATTACGTGCCAGGTACAGAAACATATCATCCACGCCCATATTATGGAGGTTATTACGATTATTATTATTATAATTATGATAGAGTTTATACACCAGGATACTATGCCCAATCTACACAAGTATATTTAGAAAGTAATTTTTATAATATTGCTAATGAAAAATTGGTTAGTACTATGCAAACAGAAACTATTGACCCTACTAATATTTCAGATTTAGCAGACTCCTTTTCAAAAACAATTGTTAAATTTATGATAGAAAATAGAATGATTACTAAACAAAAATAATTAAAATATGATAGCAAAAGAAGACGATGAAAGAATAAGAAAAGCATTTGAAAGTTCAGAAAAAACAGCCATTGAGCGTTCTGCTTCGTGGAAAATATTTAAAGTAATGTCGGAATTTGTTGAAGGTTACGAACGCCTTGAAAGAATAGGTCCTTGCGTTTCAATTTTTGGTTCTGCCAGAACAAAAGAAAATCATAAATATTATAAATATGCTGTTGATATTTCAAAAAAATTAACAAAGTTAGGATATGGAATAATTACTGGTGGCGGACCTGGAATTATGGAAGCAGGAAACAGAGGAGCTCACGAAGAAAAAGGTATTTCAGTGGGTTTAAACATTGCACTTGAATTTGAACAGCATTCAAATAAATATATAGATTCTGATAAATCTGTTGATTTTGATTACTTTTTTGTTAGAAAAGTAATGTTTATGAAATATTCTCAAGGTTTTGTTGTTATGCCCGGTGGATTTGGTACTTTCGACGAAATGTTTGAAGCAATAACATTAATACAAACCAAGAAAATTGCACCATTCCCAATTGTTTTATTTGGCAAAGATTACTGGCAAGGATTAGTAGATTGGATTAGAGCAAGCGTTTTAAAAGCAGAAAATATAAAAGAAAAAGATTTAGATATTTTCCATCTTGTTGATACTGTTGACGAAGCAGTAGAAGTAATAGATGATTTCTATAAAAAATATACTCACAAAACAAATTTCTAGTATTATGTCATTATTCAATCAAATAAATACAGATATTAAGCACGCAATGCTTAACAAAGAAAAAGAAAAACTTGAGGCACTTCGTGCAATAAAAGCTGCTTTTTTAATTGCAAAAACAGAAAAAGGTAGCAGTGATGAGTTAAGTTCTGAAAAAGAAATTTCGGTAATTCAGAAATTAGTTAAACAAAGAAAAGATTCTGCAAATCTTTATACAGAAAATAATAGACCCGAATTAGCCGAAAAAGAAAATAAAGAAGTTGAGTTTATTTCGGTATATCTGCCTAAACAAATGACGGAAGAAGAAATAACAAATGAACTAACATCTATTATTTCGGAATTAGGAGCAAGTAGCATGAAAGACATGGGTAAAGTTATGGGAATTGCTACAAAAAAAATGGCAGGAAAAGCTGACGGAAAAATAATTTCGGCAAAAGTGAAAGAATTATTATCGTAAATTTGCAAAATGAAGTTTGAAAAAATCAAGATACAATTAAACGAATACAAAAAACAAGAAAAAAAGCTTTTTGCAACATCTTCTTTTCAAACTCACAGCACAGTACTTTTGCATATAATTAGCAGAATTGATAACACAATTCCTATTTATTTTATCAACACAGGCTTTCTGTTTCCAGAAACAATTCGCTATAAAGATTTAATATCAAAGGAGTTTGGCTTAACAATTATTGATACCAAACCACTAATTCCTAAAAATTTGCAAAAAGACCAAGCAGGAAATTTATTTTTTACATCAGACCCAGATTATTGTTGTTTTTTAAATAAAATACAACCCTTAGATTCTGTTTTAGCCGATAATGACGTATGGATAAATGGCGTTAGAGCAGACCAAACCGAAGTAAGAAGCAAGATGAATATCGAAGAGAAATCTAAGTTTAATGTAACAAGATTTCACCCAATGTTAGATTGGACAAAGCAAGAAATTTATAAATATATTAAAGAATATAATATTCCACATCACCCGCTTGATGCAGAAGGGTATTTAAGTTTGGGTTGTGAACCTTGCACAAGAAAAATAAAATTAGGACAAGATGAACGTGAAGCACGTTGGTTTGGTTTAAACAAAACAGAATGTGGATTAAATACCGATTTAGTCGAAAAATAATTAAAAAAATATGAAAGTACTTATTACGGGAGGAGCAGGATATATTGGTACAGAATTAGCAATAGCTCTAAATAAAAGAGAAGATATTTCCGAAATTATTATTTATGATAATCTTTGGAAAGATAATTATAATATATTCTTACACTCCAAAATAAAACGTAATAAAGTAAAATTTATTAAAGGCGAATTACTTGATAGCAGAAAACTTAGAACAGCATTAAAAGATATAGATATTGTTTATCATTTAGCTGCAAGAGTTGCTGCACGCCTTGTAAATGCTAGTCATCATTTATACGAACAAATAAACAATTGGGGAACAGCCGAACTAGTTTATGCCGTAGAAGAAAGCAATGTTTCTAAACTAATATACACAAGTAGTGTTGCAGTTTATGGCGATTCAGACGAAATAATGTCGATTGAAACAAAGCCATATCCAAGAACATATTATGGCACTTCTAAATTGAGAGGCGAAGAGCATGTTAATAGATTAATGGATAAAATGAACGCATACACACTACGTGTTGGAAATGTTTATGGTTATGGAATAAGTATGCGTTTTGATACGGTTTTGAATAAATTTATGTTTGATGCTGCTTTTAAAGGACGAATTAAAATTTTTGGTACAGGAAATCAATATCGTAATTTTATTAATATTAACAAAATAGTTAATATTCTTGAAAATATTATAAATACTGATTTAGAATCAGGCATTTATAATGCTTTAGATGTTAATTTAAATGTAAACGATTTAGTTGATAACATTAAAATTTTATATCCAGATACCGAGTTACTATTTGTTAATCAACATCTTAATTTAAGAAATATTAAAATTGATAGCGATAGTAAAATAGAAAATATTTGTACCTACAACAAAAAGAATATTTTAACTGAGTTAAAAGAGTTTAAGGCGAAATTAGAAAATTCGTCTATGTAGGGTCTGCTGAAAAGCTCTGAGGTGTATTAGATTTTTATATTCTGAAATGCAGATGTATATACATACCTCAAATTGAAGAAGATAAAAATATGATGTGCCTCAGAGCAAGCATAAAACTATGATT
>Ga0256827_10002033_pt1 | contig 13037 bp, 9 predicted proteins | sample CV84metaG_FD_185977 | JGI IMG/M metagenome (GOLD analysis project Ga0256827, IMG submission 185977) | Hydrothermal vent microbial communities from East Pacific Rise, Pacific Ocean - CV84 | ecosystem: Environmental > Aquatic > Marine > Hydrothermal vents | place: Pacific Ocean: East Pacific Rise... | reverse complement strand
GGATATCTCATCATCAACAAGATGGGTGGAAATATTAGGCAACGAATGTACTAACTGTTTATATGGATTAAAAATAGTTAATACTTGGGATGTTAATTTTCATGATAATAAAGTTTACAACTGTGACGATACTCCATGGTGGGACCAATGGTTAAGCCCTCCGGGATGGAATGATGGAACCGGCACATCTCTTGTATTACAAGAAGCAGAATTAGCAAATCCTCCTAGATTCCCTGGAGAAGGAACTTTGAAAAATATAATTATAAAAGATAATATATTATCTCCAACAGATGGTAAAGGACAATGGACATTTTGGGGAGTTAGTGATCCTAATTCAAAAATTACATTTACAAATAACACCTCAACACCACCAAGTGGTAATGACATTAAAGCTAATTTTACTTATTCTGCTAATACCTGTAGTTCTAATGTTGTATTTACAAATACATCAACAGGTACAATAACATCTTATATGTGGAAATTTGGTGATAATGAAACATCTACACTACCTGCACCTACTCATACTTATAAAACATCAGGTACTTATACAGTAGAATTAACTGTTGGTGATGGAACAGATAGTGATACAAAAACAGAACAAATAACAGTTAATTTCTCACCTAAACCAACAAATGTATCTGGAGTAAATAATGGTGATGGAACTATTTCTTTATCTGCAAGTGGTACCGGAACAATAAATTGGTATGATGTAGCAACTGGTGGCACTCCCTTAGCTACAGGAAACAATGTTAAAGTAACATCATCAAAAACAACATTTTATGCAGAGAACACTACAGGAGGAGGGACAACTTATAACGGTGGTAAAAAAGATAAAGGAACAACTGGTGAATATTATATTTACGAAGATGCTGATGCTATATGGGGATTAGCATTTAATGCTAAATCAGATTTTACATTAAAATCAGTAAAGATATATAATCAAGGAAGCGATTATACAGGGAGTAGAACATTTACAGTAAAAGATGCTAACGGAACAGTTGTTGCAACAAAAGATATAAATATTGTAGATGGAGAGCAACGATTAAATTTAAATTTTTCTATTAATAAAGGTGATAATTATAGATTGTTAGCAGAAAATCCAAAAAAAGGTATTTGGAGAGATAAAACAGGAACAACATTAAATTGGCCTTATGATATAGGTGGTATCGTTTCTATAACATCGAGCATTAAGCATGATGGAACAGTAGTAAATACGGAAAACTATTTTTTCTTTTATGATTGGGAGATAGAATCAGGTGTAGCTAGCTGTTCTAGTGAAAGAGTTTCTACTGTTATAACAACAGTTCAAGAAAATGAAGGTAAATATATATCTATATATCCTAACCCATCAAATGGTCTTATTAATATTAATTTAGACAATGATATTCATAACTTAGATATTATTATATATAACTCTTTTGGACAAATTGTTAAAACAGAAGAATTTAATAACACTAATAATATTTCTTTAAATTTAGAAGGATTACCTCAAGGAGTATATTTTATAAATCTTAAAAATAATGATATGACTTTGAGAACTGAAAAAATCTCAATAATTAAATAAATCTTATTGTAATAATTCTAAAGCAGGGCTATTTAATTGTTAATAGCCCTGCTTTTATTATATAAATTATGGCTTTAATAAAAAGTGTCAGAGGATTTACTCCTACTATTGGAGATAATTGTTTTTTAGCAGATAACGCTGTTATTATAGGTGATGTTACCATAGGTAATAATTGTAGTATATGGTATAGTGCTGTTATTAGAGGTGATGTTAATTCTATAAAAATAGGTAACAATGTTAATATTCAAGATGGAACTATATTACATACATTATATAAAAAATCTGTTATAGAAATAGGTGATAATGTGTCTGTAGGACATAATGTTACAATACATGGAGCAACGATTAAGGATAATGTTTTAATAGGAATTGGAGCTACTATTTTAGATAACGCTATAATTAATAGTAATACTATAATTGCAGCAAACTCATTAGTGCTCAGTGGTAGTATTATTGAACCAAATAGTATTTATGCCGGAGTTCCTGCAAAAAAGATTAAAGATATAAAACCAGCTCAATCAAAAGAAATGATTGAAAAAATTGCAAATAATTACTTAATGTATGCCAATTGGTATAAAGAGTAGCTATCTATCGCTTAAAATATTTCTTCACATAAAGATAATCTAAGTAATACAGAACCTTTACTGAAATTAAATTTGTTTGTGGCGAATTTAATACACTTTGTACATTGCTCCAATAGTCATATAAACCATTATCACCTGAATTATAAATTGCATTTTTCCAAACAAATATAATATCACTACCTGGAGCAAAACGCCATGTATAAACAAAATCTATATTAAAAGCATTAAAATTAATATCTTCACTATAAAAAGAGTTGTCAGGAGCTAAAGTACCATCATAATTTAATTGATAAAACTGATTATATTTAGCTGTTGCCCAATAATGTCTACATCTCAAACTTAGAGACATCTTGTTATTAAATGCAACATCTGTAACAAGAGTATTTACAATAGTTTTACGATCTCTTTTTCCAAAATATATAGTGTCTGATGCATTACCCACATATCCTATATCATTCTGTGTTACATTAGGCTCTATACTTAATGATATATTAAGTTTATTATTTACTCTCCACGATGGTTCAATACTAAAACTTACCATATCTTCATTATATTCAGAAAATGCTGTTCTATACATAGCAAATCCATGAAGAAATACCTTCTTCCTTGTATCAGTATCAAAAGCTGAACCTATTTTAAATCCTACGGCTTCTTTATACACTCTATTATTTTGTCTTGCTTCATAATAATTATCTGTACCCAATGGAGTAAACTTAGAAAACAGTCTCCATTTCCATTGATTCTTAAATGTTGTACTCATTTTTAAACGAACGTGCCACTCTATAAAATTTAAAGTATTATATTGATTCTGATATTCATTATTTAATTCTATATACCAATTTAATAAATTTTTATACGGTTGTAGTATTTGATAACTTATCTCTGCACCGGTTTCCATATAATTATTTCGCCATAAAAAACCTAAATCATTTGGATTAAATTTATCATCGATAAGCTCTTGCCACGTATTAAACCTTACATTACCTCCTGTTTTTGCAAATTCAATAAAATGTTTGTATCCATATTCTCTATTAATAGGGTTAGAATATATTTGACTCACTCCCATAGACCCATTCAATTCATAACTTTGCTGTTTATTTTTCAATAAAAACTCTCCGGCAGTTACATTTGCTGCATATTTATAATCAGGCATTAATACATTTGTATTTATAACACTTACATAAGAGTTATTTTTTAAATTCTGATCAAAAACAAGAATATTATAATTTGTTAATGGTTGTGTTGTATATGTTCTTTCTGTTTCGGTAATAGTATCTTGTATTTTAGCTGACATATTTGCTGTTATAGTATTAAATACACCTATTCCCAATCCTTTTTTTGTTCTTCCTGTTACTTTTGATGCATTTATTATTTGTGTTTCATTTGGATTTGAGATAACCTCTTCATTTGGTTTTAAGTCATCATAAACTTGCCAACCATTCTTAGGAAAAGAACCTATTCTTTTTGAATAAAATATATCACCCTTCTCAAATAATTCTGTTCCCTCTGTGAAAAATGGGCGTTTTTCTTCATATTTAGTCTCAAATGCGGATAAATTAAGCACCTTATCATCTGTTTGTACTTGAGAAAAATCAGGTATAAGCATTACATCAAGAGTAAAACTCTCATTAATTCCATACTTTAAATCTAATCCGCCCTTTAAATCCTTACTTAAACTATTATTTTCTGAATTATGTTCTATATGTGTTGATAGATATGGGGTAAAAGATAGTCGCAATGGTGATTTTACACCTTCTATTCCTGTAAGTATTCCCGATTGATTTGAGAATCCATCAATTTTATTATTTACCCAGTTCCAACTCGATAATTCTTGTTTTCTAAATATCTTTCTATAAAAATTAACATCCCATATCTGTTCTTTTTCATTAGGGAATCGCAATGCTGAGTATGGTATAGATATCTCTACAACCCAGCCTTTATTATTAATACTTACCTCACTATTCCAAACTGCATCCCAATTAGAGTCGTCGTCACCTGATGACCCTTTAATATCTGACTGTACTCCGGCGGCGGTAACAATAAATCTATTTGTATTTATTCCATCATTAAATGTTCCTAAAGATACAATAAACATATCTGCATCAATATCAAACCCTCCATCTCTTCTTGATAATGTTGTGAAAATACTATCCGGGTTATCGTCGTAAAGCATTGCTCCTATATAAATAAAATTATCATCATAAAGCATTCTCACTTCTGTTCGTTCTGATGATTGCTCTTTATTATATGGTTCAAACTGTATAAAATCAGTTGCTACAGGTGCATCTTTCCACACCTTATCATCAAGAAAGCCATCTATTGCAGGTGGGGTGTCTGTTTTTTTAATTCTAAATGTCTTTTTTTCTTGAGAAAATAATATATTAGAATAAAACAATAAAATAATTACAAATATATTTTTATAATTCATAATATTATTTACTTAATTCTACTCTTTGTTTTTTCATCTTCATTATTTATATCTTTCCATAAAAATACATCTGATTTATTTTGAGGTCTTTTATCTTCAAGCCATATAAAATTACGCACTTTTGTATTTTTAGGATTGAGTTCTTCTAGTGGTAAAAGACCTCCTTCATAGGTATCTCTATATATAATCCTGTGTATTTCATTATGCTTTAATAATATTGTAATATTTTTACTTTTACTTTTATTTATACCTATTACACCATATTCATCTGTAGGGAAATAGATTGTTTCACTTTTCTTAAATATATCTATTTTATATAAATTATTATGTTTAAAATATCCTATTATTTTATCACCCTTTACTTGATTAAAATAATTAGAATCTTCTTTTGAGATTATTAAACCGTCATCGTAAAGTTTAAAATTATCTAATGTTTGATTAATGATAAAAGCCTCTATATATTTTGCTGTTATTTGATTTCCTTGAACCCACATTACCGGAGAACCATGAAATTGTATAATTGAATCAACTGTTGAAAAAAACAAACTATCAGTTTGAACTTGAAAGTTTGATTTAAATATACGTGTATGGTAAAATGCCTTAAATTCACGATATTCTCCAGATGTATCTGTCTGAACTATTAACGAATCTGCATGTAGAAATACACTATCTTTTTCAAAGATTGTTGTTATTAATGCACTATCTGTAACTATTAATTTATCTGGATTTTTAAATACTTCTAAAAAATTACCCGTTATAATTATGTTTTGCAAAGAGTCTGTTGCTACTATATTTGAATATGCTATACCATGTTCATTATCCCTATCATACAATATACTATCAGCCTCAATGCTTTGTTTAGGATTTGTATATAGTGCATTTCTCTTAAATAATGATTTGTTATTTACAGTATTATACCAACCATATTCGGCATACATATAATTAGTATCATTATAAAACTTAGTTGGTCCAAAAAAGTATGTAATATCTGTTATTGTATTATATCTTAATGTGTCTGTAAATAACTGATACTCTCCTTTATTATGGGATATAATTACATTGTTTTTAAAATAAACGGTATTAATTCTGTTATAATAATACCCTTTTGTACTGGTTAATGTAGTTGCACTATCAACAATCTTAGCACCATAAATATAATATCCTATATCTTTCTTTATATTATAGTCTAAAGAATCGGTATATAGAACTATCTGTGTATCTCTAAGAACTACATTTTTTCTAAAATATGCTGTTTTAGTATTACCATTATGCCTAAGAAACTCACTCTTAACATTTATTGAATTATCATTCTCTTTATATAAATGCACATGTCCAAATGCATCAAAAGTATTCTGTAGTGAGTAGAAATAAGCACTATCGCATTCCATTATTGTATTATCTTGCCGAAAAACAACATTGCCTATTAACCGTCTGGCTCCATTTGCAATATTTTTATTTGAACGAAAGTAATTTGCATTTAATATTTCAACTTGAGTGTTCTCTTGAGCTACATTTTTTTGTGTAATAAATAGAATAATAAATAAAAATAGTATATGTTTTATTTTAAATGAAAATGATATATACATTTATCTAATTACTTATTATTATCTATTATATTTTGAATAATATCATCAACTGTTATTTTCTCAGCTTCGGCTTTATAGTTTAATACAACTCTATGTCTTAATACTGAAAAAGCAACTGCATTTACATCTTCAATATCTGGCGAGTATTTTCCGGATATTGCGGCATGCGTTTTAGCTCCTAACACCAAATACTGTGAGGCTCTTGGACCTGCTCCCCAATTAACATATTTATTTATTATATCCGGGGTGTATTTTGTATTTGGTCGTGTTTTTGCCGATAATGTTACTGCATATTTTAAAACAGCATCATTAATTGGAATTTTACGTATTAAATTTTGATAAAATATTATCTGTTCTGCATCTAATATTTCATTCACCTCTTTTTTTAAGTCTGATGTTGTATCTGCAACAATATTTATCTCATCTTCTATTGTTGGATAATCTAACCAAAGATTAAACATAAAACGGTCTAATTGAGCTTCAGGCAAAGGATATGTTCCCTCTTGCTCTATTGGATTTTGTGTTGCCAAAACAAAAAATGGAGGCTCTAAATTATATGTTTTACCCGATGCTGTAATTGATTTTTCTTGCATAGCCTCTAGTAGTGCCGATTGTGTTTTGGGTGGTGTTCTATTTATTTCATCTGCTAAAATTATATTTGAAAATAGTGGACCTTTAATAAATTTGAAATTTCTATTTTCATCAATAATCTCAGCTCCAATTATATCTGAAGGCATCAAATCAGGAGTAAATTGAATACGACTATAATGTAACCCTAATGCTTTTGATATAGTATTAACAAGTAATGTTTTTGCTAATCCTGGTACACCTGTTAACAAACAATGACCTCCACTAAATATTGATATCAATGTTTCTTTAATAATGGTATCTTGACCAATAATTACTTTATTTATTTCATTTAAAAGTTTATTATATATCTCTTTTAAAGTATCTACAGCTTCTACGTTATTATTATATTCTTCCATATTTTTTATATATTTTACATATAAATAATTACTTACTCCAAATAGGATTTTCAAATTTACATTTTGAAAAGTCTTTATCTATATGCAAATATGTATTTTTCATTTTTTCAACAACCCAATTATCCATAAAGTTCATTTTCTTCTCTTCTAATGCTAAATCTTGAATTCGTTTATAATCATCTGTTAGATTTGCCGGATGAGGGTCTGTTCTTTCCTTTAACATAATGATTTTAAATACTGTTCTACCATTATCATCTTTATCTTCAAATGGTTGAGATACCTCTCCCACCTTTAGATTTTTAATTGCAAAGGCTATTTTAGGTTGCAACTGAGAGGCTTCCCATTTTGAATCTCCTGTATTTGGATTAATTAATACACCACCATTCAATCTTGTATTTTCATCTTGTGAATATTTCCAACAAGCATCTTCAAATGTTATTTCTTTATTCTTTATCGCTAATCTAACTGTATCTAATTTTCGTTTTACATTCTGTTTTTCTAAAGGGTCAATCTTTGGTTTTAATAGTATATGACGACAATTTATACGTTCTCCTTTTATTTCTATAAGTTGTATTATATGATACCCATAATCTGTTTTTACTATTTTAGAAACTTCTCCGGGCTTTAAATTAAATGCTACAGCAGAAAATTCCGGGACTAAATCGCCTCTACTAACAAAACCTAATTCACCACCTCTACGTGCAGAACCGGGGTCGTCTGAATATAATACAGCTAATGTTGCAAAATTTTCTCCTTCATTTATTCTTTTTTTAAATTCTCTTAATTTATCTTTTACTCTTAATATCTCTGTTTCTTTTATTTTTGGCTTTACAATAATTTGCTCTAGTTCAAATTTAGTATTTATAATTGGAAGGCTATCTTTAGGAATCTTTTTGTAATAAGCTCTAACTTCTTGAGGTGTTACTTTTAAACTCGATGTTGCTTGTTGTTGCATCCGTTGACTCAAAAGTTGCTCTTTTATAGATTCTCTAAAACTTTCTTTTATATCTTTTATTGATTTTTTATAGTACTCTTCTAATTTTTCTTCACTTCCTATTTGTGTTATAAAATAATTCAATCTTCGCTCCATTTCTGCGTTAACTTCAGATTTTGAAACATCTATACTATCTAATATTGCTTGATTTACTAATAACTTTGCATATAACATCTCTTCCAACATTTCACACTTTATATCTCCAGAAGTATAATATCCTTGGGATTTCATTTGTAATGCTTGTGTTTCTATATCACTTTGGAGTATAATTTGTTTTCCTACAATAGCAGCTATTTGATCTATAACAATTTTTTCTTGAGCATTAATATTACTAATGATAGTAGTAATAAATATTATTAAAAAGAGTTTAATATACATTATCTTAGTTTAATTATTTAATATCGTGAACCGTTTTTTATCAACAGCATCATTATAAATATTATTTTCTAAATCTTTTATTAATTTTACTTTTCTGTGATTTATTATAATATCATGAATTTTATTTCTAACAAAAATTACAGGAGTTGTATCATTTGTTAATTTGTAATCTAATACTGCAATATAATACTTATACAAGGAGTCTGTTGCCTCTATATATTTATTATTTCTCAGGAATCTATCTTGGTTTTTAATTTTTTTTGGTGTTTTCTTTAATAAATCTCCAAAATATATCCATTCTTCACCCATATCAAAGTTGTGTGCATTTTGATAACAATAGTCTTCTAAGGTTATTATATCATCTTCTTTATTAGATCTTATCCATTTTCTAACACTACTTTTACTATGTAACGACTTTGGTAGTTGTATATATATTGCTTTAACCACACTACTATCTAGTTTAAAATTAACAGCATTGTAATTATAATATTCATTAATCTGTTCATCACTTACAGCGGTATCCATTTTTTGCTGTATTATCATTTGTTGATATTGATACAGTAGTAATGATGTTCTATAATTATCAATCATCAATTCTATATTCTTTTGGATTTTATTGTCTAGATTTATTTCTGCTTTTTCTAATAATAATTGGTTTTTAATCCACTTTTCTATATAGTTTTGAACAAAAAATACAGAATCAACTTTACTGATATTTTTTGGTGTTACCATCTCTAATTGAGATGTTCTCAACTTATTACTTCCAACTATTGCTATTATATTATCTCCTGTTTTAGGAGATAATATGGAATTACAACCAAAGAAACTAAATAAAGTTACTACTATTATTAATTTAAAATTCATATGTGTTTTTTTATAAAAATCCTATTTTTCTATAGTGTTTAATAATTTATCATTAATAATAATTTTATGCTTACTGTGTAACTCTTGCATCCATTGTTTTTCGAGATAATTTTGATAATCAGCAGTTATTAAACCTTTTGCTTCTTCTAACAATTTAGGTTCTGGTGCAACAACTCCATTTATATAAATTAGTTTACAATCGTTATCTTTATCATTGCTATATATAACACCTTGTTTCCATTCTAAAGCATCAATAATATTATTATCACCTTTGCTATATTTTTGTTTAATTATCTCTAATGTAAATAAACTATCCTTAGTTATTGTTTTATTTATAAAATCTTCTTTTACATCATTTAAATCTAAACCTTTTTTTGCTGTTTTTATTGCTAATTTCTTTATTTTAGGTTCATAATCTTTATTATTGTATATATATGTGGTTGCCTCTACTCTCTCTCCCCACATATATTTATTTTTATGTTCATTATAGAATTTTTCTAATCCAACCGAATCTTTTATTGCTTTGGACCATACTTTATCATCCATTAAAGTAAATAAAAGTATACCATCGTGATACTCCTGTAATAAATATTTGTATTCCGGATATTTTATTTTCAATCTTGATTTCTCAAAATCTGTTATCTTACGATTAACATATCGGTTAAATTCATAATCTATTAATACTTGTAATGGTTTTTCTTGTCTTCTTTTTTTATCATTTGATATAACTTTAGCAAAATCTTTTTGTGTATATATCATAGAGTCTGCAAATGTAAATAATCTGGTATTAGATTTTAATAACCTATCGGAACTCCATTTGCCTATATATAACGATGTATCCACATCTGTATAAAATTGATTTAAAGCATTTTTATATATTTTTAACTTATACTCTTTTTTTAATCTATTTAAAACAATTTCTGTTGCTCTTCTTGCTCTTTCGTCTTTTGATATTTTATTTTTTATAATTGCTTTTTCTTCTTCAAATGTACCTATAGGTTTTACTTTTAATAATTTTATAATATGATAACCGTAACTTGTTTTTACCGGTTTTGATACATCTCCTACATTTTGTAATTTAAATGCTGCATCTACAAAATCTCTTATTATGTTTCTTGTAGTAAATCCGAAATATGATAATTCGCCACCACTATTTCTAGTATTACCATCATCGCTATATTTTTTTACCATATCGGCAAAATCTACACCATTTTGTATTGAATCATATATATTATTTATCTTTTTAAACGCTTCGTTTTCTTTTTCAACTGAGCTTCCTTTAGGAACTGTTAGCATTATATGTGCAACTTTTATTTGTCCTCTATTTTTAATTTTATCATCAATTTTAATTATGTGGTATCCAAATCTTGTTCTTGTTATTTTTGATATTCCACCTATCTCTGTTTTGTAAGCAGCTTCTTCAAAAGGATATACCATATCAAAAGCTGTGAAATATCCTAAATAACCACCATTACTTTTGGCTGATGGATCTTCTGAATATTTTTTTGCTAATATTGAGAAGTCTTCTCCATTTAATACTTTTTTTCTTATTTCTAATATTTTATTGTAAGCTTTTAATGTATCTTTAGGTAAGGCGTCTTTTTCACAAAGAATTAAAATATGACTTCCCTTTAGAATCCATTTTAAATGTTCATAAGCTTCTACTATTAAGGCAGAGTCTGTTTTTTTATCTGTAAAATAAGGTTTTTCTAATTGTACTTTGTAACCATTTATTTCTTTTATAAAACTTTCGGTAGTATCTAACCCCAAATCTTCTGCCTCTATTACTTTTAATTTAAAATCGACAAAAAGTTTCATATACTCAGATAAAGACATTGTATCATTATCTGAATTTACTTTATTTTTATTGTAAATTCTCTCAAACTCAGCATAACTAATAGCTTTATTATCTATCATCAATATTGTATCATTTAATTTTTGAGCTTTTACTGATATTGATAATAATGTTATTACAAGTATAATAATTGATTTGTACATATTCTTTAATTTTATATTAATTTAATTTTATCTTGAGTAATTTGGTGCTTCTCTTGTAATAGTTACATCATGAGGGTGTCCTTCAGCCATTCCTGCATTTGTTATTCTAACAAATTTAGCTTGTTTTAATTTATCTATTGTTGCAGCTCCACAATACCCCATTCCTGAACGTATCCCTCCTATCATTTGATACATCACTTCCGATAAAGACCCTTTAAATGGTACTCTTGCTGCAATACCTTCCGGCACTAATTTTTTAATATCATCTTCGGCATCTTGAAAATATCTATCTTTAGAACCTTTTTGCATTGCTTCTATCGATCCCATACCTCTATAAGATTTGAATTTACGTCCTTGGTATATTATTGTCTCTCCCGGTGATTCTTCTGTTCCTGCAAATAAAGAACCTATCATTATAGAATCTGCTCCTGCTGCAAGTCCCTTTACAATATCTCCGGAATAACGAATACCTCCATCTCCAATTACAGGTACACCAGTGCCTCTAAGAGCATCTGCTATTGATGCAACTGCTGTTAATTGAGGGACTCCTACCCCTGCAACAATTCTAGTTGTACATATTGATCCTGGACCTATACCAACCTTAACTGCATCTGCTCCTGCTTCGACAAGGTCTAATGCTGCCTCCGGAGTTGCTATATTTCCAACAATATAATCAACATTAGGAAATTTCTTTTTTGCTATTTTTAATGTTTCAATAACTCCTTTTGAATGTCCATGTGCAGTATCTATTACTATAGCATCAACTCCAACCTCAACAACCGCAGCTATCCTCTCCATTATTATCTTTACATGCGTTTGGTCTGTCTTTTGCTTTAGTAATATCTTTATATGTAATTAATCCTATAAGCTTATAATCATCATCTACAACTGGTAATTTTTCAATTTTATGTTTCATTAAAATTTTTGCAGCTTGTTCTAGATTTGTAGATTGTGATGTTGTTATTATGTTTTTAGATGTCATTACCTGTTCAATCTTTTTATCGATTGTTTCGAAGCGTAAATCTCTGTTAGTAACAATCCCTATGAGTGTATTAGATTTATCGACAACAGGTATTCCTCCTATTTTATATTCTTTCATAAAATCTAAAGCATCGGATACTTTTTTATCTTTAGATATTGTTACAGGATCTATAATCATACCATTTTCTGCTCTCTTTACCATTCGCACTTTTCGTGCTTGCTCCTCTATTGTCATATTTTTATGAATAACACCTATTCCCCCTTCTCTAGCAATAGCTATTGCCATTGTTGATTCTGTAACTGTATCCATTGCAGCCGAAACGATTGGTGTGTTTAATTTTATGTTTCTTGAGAAATATGTTGATATATCAACATTTCGTGGTAAAACATCTGAATATGCAGGAACTAAATAAACATCATCAAAAGTTAATCCCTCACTAATAATTCTATCTTCAATAAATGCCATAGCTTAAAAATATTTTATTTTTAAAAATTGTGCTAAAATACAAAAAATAGTTACTAAAAGAATACTAAATGGTGAAATATTCAATTAATTATTTTAATTAAATGAATATTCAATACCAACTGATACAGACCAGTCGCTTTTTTCTGCTCCTTCTGTCAATGGTTTATTGTCAAATGTATGATATAATGTATATTTTAAATAGAGGTTA
>Ga0256827_10002032_pt1 | contig 13039 bp, 8 predicted proteins | sample CV84metaG_FD_185977 | JGI IMG/M metagenome (GOLD analysis project Ga0256827, IMG submission 185977) | Hydrothermal vent microbial communities from East Pacific Rise, Pacific Ocean - CV84 | ecosystem: Environmental > Aquatic > Marine > Hydrothermal vents | place: Pacific Ocean: East Pacific Rise... | reverse complement strand
CAGATTGCTTCGCCATTCTTCCGATAGCTATCGGAATTATTCCTCGCAATGACGGTAGAATTCGCAACACAGTCTAATTTTTAGCATTATCAACTATACACTATTAACTATACACTATTAACTATACACTATTAACTATACACTATTAACTATACACTATTAACTATACACTATTAACTATACACTATTAACTATACACTATTAACAAATTCAGCAATTTATTTTTATGCAGATTTATACCAAACAACAAAGCCTGATATAATTATAAACAAGCTTATTAATCCTAATAAAGGAATAACAAGAATATATAAACTGCCAATAAAAACCGAGTAAATTCTTGCTGTATGAAACTCTAAAGCAACATTCCACAACGACATTTTTTGTTTAATTATTTCATCAGGCATTTTTATTTTATTTCCATTTCCGATTTCTATTGCTCCTAATTTGAAATCGAAAAAGAATTCTGTATTTCGTAAATCGCTAGAATATCCTGTTATATCATTATAGGTATCGGCATTTCTTCTAGTTGGTTTAATATATTTTTTCTTTCCTATATAATCAATTAGTTCTCCTGTTTTTGTATTCCACTCAAACAATCCGGCAAACGAACCAACAAGAAGTGTATTTGCTTTTGTTTTTTCAAAAACATTTACTCCCATAACACTAATAGCAGGTTGATTTTCAAACTTTTTTAAGTCGTTTTTAAATCTACTATCGCAATAATAAATACCATCTATTGTGGCAATAATAAATTTATTGTTTTGTTCATCATAAATAATTCTTCGTAGCTTGTCAAGCCAAGGGTTTGTGCTGTCTAGTTTAGTAAACGGAAGTTTAGAAACTTTAGATTCTGCAATTGTAATTAGCAATGGCGGACGAAGAAACATTCCTGTTATTATTGTTATTAACAATATAATTGCTGTTATCCAACCAATTTTATTATGCCATTTTAAATTCCACCTGTTTGTTTTAACAATTTTAGCAGTTTCTTTGTTTTTTTTATGTTGAATTTTTATTCTGTATTTATTCACAAATAAAATAAAACCTGTAATTGTTAAAAACATAAAAATCAAGCCTACTAAATCAACAATTAGCTTGCCTATTGTACCATAAATTTCTCCGCTATGAATTACCCAAAGTGTTTTAAATAAGCTAGCTTTATTATTGTAATGCTCGGGTTTTGGTAAAATTATTGTTTCATATTTTTGATAATCAACTGTTTTTAACAACACAGAGCGTGTCATAACAAACAAGGTGTCATTTTTTTCTGTTATATCTGTTATTCTTTTTTCGTATGTTGGCAACTCAACTTTTAGCCAAGATTTTTTCAAGATATTATATTTATATAACCCAAAAAAAGTTCCTGCAAACAAAATTCCTTTTTTAGTTTTAAAAACCTTGCATACTTTATGATTATCAACTCCCTTAGGAAAACCTTTGTTAAAATCAACAAAATTAATAGCATTGCTATCGGTTAAATAAACACCAATATTTCCATAAATTAGAACACTATCCTTGTTAATTTTTTCGGTATTTTTAACTGCTGCATTATTCCAATTATTATACAAATGTTCTTTTGGTAATAAATTACGGCTAATATCAATACCTGCAAATAACTCTCTATGATTTAAAACAATACCCGAAAGAGAAAATAATAAAAAGAATAATAAAAATATTACTCCAAGCCATTTGTGATATTTTTTAAAGAATTTAATCATAATTTAATTTGCAAAGGTATAAAAAAGAACGATTTAAAATTAAGAGCTTATCTCAAAAGAATAATTTCAGCGTCATTGCGAGGATTCTGATAACTATCGGAATACGAAGCAATCTGTTAATATTTAAGAAAATATTATTTGCAGATTACTTCGCTTTGCTCGGAATGACTACTTTTGAGACAGCCTCTCTCTAAAATTATTACTCAAAATTACGAGTATCACCCTCTGCCAACTGATATCTAAAAGTAATATAACCACTCTCGCCCAAGTCGTTATAATAATCTTTTATCATAATTTTTGCATACTTCCCTGTTCTGGTTTTCATTACATAAACATTAAGATTTGGGCTGTATGTAGGCGGGTGTGTGTTTTCATCAACTGTAAAAGCATTCTCAAAAACTGTATTCATATCAGTATCTTGATAAATAGGACCTGTTGCACCATTTCCGGCATAAAGAGCATCAACAACAAAAGTATCTGTTGTATAACCTGTTTCATTTGCTGTTGTAACAGATTTAAAATCAACAACTCCTGCATCGTAAGCAGCAGCTAAACCTTGCCCCGAAGTTCCACCGTTTAAACGGATATGACGACTATGAAAAGCAATATCCCAAGCATCAGAAGTTTTAAAATTTGTTGAATCTACGCCTGATACCTCAGCCTTTGTGCTGAAAGAATAATAAACCCAAACATCGGTTTCTACATTGTTTTTTGTTGATAAACTAACTGTTACAGATTTGTCTGTTGCATCAGGTTTTTCTTCTTCTGTTTTGTCTTTTTTACAAGATGTAAAACCTAAGATTAAGCTCAATAGAGCCATTCCTAAAAATTTAATCGAATTTCTCATTTTTCTAAAATTTTAATTAATTAATTATTTACTTTATTTTAAATTACTAAATTATTTACTTGCTGTTTTCTTTTTTTTCTTTCTACCAAAAAAATTATCTACATCAATTTTTAAACTAACAAAACCTCTGCGTCCTGGGCTCATAGAAGTATTAAAATCTATTATTGTTGGACGATAATCGAATAAATTTTCTACTCCTATTGTTAAATCAACTGCATTAAAAAGCCTTTGATTTACCACTAATTTCCACATAGAATAAGCATCGTAATACACATGATAAGTACCAATTAATGTATCTCCTCTAAAAAACACTGTTTCTTCTTTATCAAACTCTTTTGCTCCAATTATAGTGGTAGATAACATAATATTTATCTCATATCTTTTTTTTGTGTATTGATATGATAACTTTATATTTCCTGTATGCGGACTTGTTGACGAAACTAAATCGGCTTGTGGTCTGTTATCGTTTAAATAGCTGTATGCTCCCGACAACATAAAATGTTTTAAAAATTTAATTTTTGATAAGATTTCAAACCCGCTTAACTCAACATGTTTTGCATTTTTATATTGATAAACTGGTCGAGGCATACTATAATCCCACTCACCATCTATTTTATTTTGCAGCCAATTTTTATAAATATTTATTGATGTATTCAGCCAACTTTTAGTATATTCTGTAGAAAAAGAAAGATAATCGTTAGTTTCCGGTTGTAGACTTTCGCTTCCTTTAATTGTAAACCAAGCTATATCCCAATTCATATAAAGTTCTTTTGCCGTTGGCGAACGAAAACCTTTAGCGTAATTCATTCTAAACGACAAATGTTTTAATTTATACATTGTTGATAATTTTGGAGACATATAAGTGCCGAAAACAGAATGATTGTCAATTCTACCACCTACTACTGCATTCCATTTTTTATTAAACTGAATATCATCTTGCACAAAAAACACAGATGTATTCATAGTATGCGATGCTATACTGTCTGCAATAAAAAGCCCGCTTTGCATATACTCGTTAAGATATTCAAAACCTGCGGTTATAAACTGCTTTTTCTTAATTTTAAACGATGATACTAATTTAGGATTAATAAATGTATTTCTATAAACTTTATTTTTTTCAAAAAGCCGTTCGTAAAAATCATATTTATCATAAATATCTTGATGATAAGAGGCTGTAATAGAAAAATCTTTAGATATAGAATATATTAAATTTCCACCAAAAGTATAATCTATAAAATTTAGATATTTTTTGTCAGGCACAAAATCATACTCGTTGTGAGTGTAATATGTACCATTCATATTTAATATAAGTTTTTTATGTAAAGGGACACTAAGTTTTTGACTTATAGTTATATCCTTATAACCCTGAATACCTTTAGGAAACAAACTTAACGAATCGTAAATTACAGTATCTAAATTTATATAATCTTTTACAACAATATTCGTATTATACAGTTGATAAGCGTCAAAACTTTTAGCTACAAAATCTGTTCTGCCCGAAAAGTTTTTAATATTAAACCCAACCGAAGCATTAAAATTAAGATTTGGTAAATCTAAATTCTTTTTAAAATTATAATTTTCATCTTCGTATTTTAAATCAGGAAAATTTATTTCATTAAATTGAGTTGCCTGCATACCGGCAGATATTTCGAGTTTTTTTCTGGTTTTTTTTGTAATGATATTTATAACTCCGCCCATTGCTTGAGAGCCATAAAGTGCCGAGGCTGCTCCTTTTATAATTTCTACACGTTCTACATTGCTTGCATTTAAACGAGAATAGTCAATATTATTTCCTGTTTCGCCTGCTATTCTTTCGCCATCAATTAAAATAAGAATATTTCGCGATTCTAATCCTTGCATTTTTATATCTGCTCCAAAGCCTCCTCGTTGCATCTCTACACCCGGAATATCTTCTTCAATTATTTGTTTCACATTATTAACACCTCTGTTATCTATATCTTTAGAAGTAATAACTTGCGTTATAACAGGTGCATCTTTCAATGCTTTTTCGGTACGTGTTGCTGTAACAACAACTTGTTCCAAGTTAAAAACATCAGCTTGCAACTCGTAGGTTTTAGATTGCAAACTGTTTAATGTATCAAATAGTGTTTTGTAACCAACAAACGAAAGTGAAATTACACATTTATCGCTACATTTATTTTCGGCTTCGCCCTGCATATTAGTTGTAGTGTAATCTTTTTTTGAGTTTATTAAACTCTCGAAACAAATGTTTACGTATGGTAAAACTTTTTTTGTTTCTTTATCAACTACAGTTATAGTCGCATTTTGCGAATAAGAAAATATTTGTATTAAAATTAATACTAATATGTATAAATATCTCAAAATTATTAAATATTGAAAGTTTGTAAATTATGTAGAATTGTGATTTTCTTAATTAGTACTTAAATAAAACCCAGTATCTTTAGTTTCTAGTAATAGAATATCAACAACAGTGTTTTAATACTTTTATAAGCACTAATTAAAATAAAAGTTTAAAAATAGCATTAGCATAAACAAACACAAAACTATTGTATGTTAGCATGTTAGAACTAAATTATAAACTTTAATTTATACAAACTTTGGGGGAGCTCTTCCTAAAAATAGTTTTTTATATTGTTCTGTATAAGAACATAAAACTGCGGTAGATGTTATTTTAATAGAGTATGAAAATGGTTTTAAATCTGTTTTTTCAATTTGAATAAAATCGGTATTAAAATTAAAACCTTCATCAAAATATTTATAAGTTTTTTGTTTGCCATCTTTTTTAACTGTTTTATGAATATTAGCAAATGGCGAATGTTGTTGTAAATCTATATGAGAAATTACACGCATGTGCATAGAAACTAAATCGCCAATAATTACCCATATAAATGAGAAAATTATTAAACCTATGTATAATCTACGTTTCATCGCACTATTTCTTTTTATCAAAATTTTATTCGACTGCAAATATACATATCAATTTTTTATTTTTTTATGTTTTTATTAATATTTTTTATGTTTTACATCATACCCCCACCCCCTTAGCTATCGCAAATATTATTTAGTGTCTGTCCATAAAGTCAAGAGATTGAACTATAAAGTCGAAGAGATTGCTTCGTCATTCTTCCGATAGCTATCGGAATCATTCTGCGCAATTACGGTAGAGTTTGAAGAGGTTAACTCCGTTGAGGTTTTCGCTGTTGCTTCACTATTTGAATTAAGGTGTAGATTATTGGTTATCAACAACTTATAAATCAACAGAGTAAAACCCTAACTTGTGGATATAAGGTGTATGGTATTAATCCAACAAGCTATTATTGTTAGCAAAAAGTCGTTTTAATAAATCCTGTCTGTTTAATTTTTGCAAACTTTGTTTTATTTGTTTTCGATATTCGTTTTTATACCAGAAAAAATATTTTCGTTGTGCAAGTTTTTCTTGTTTAGATTTTGGCGTATAAATTTTCTTTAAATTATATGGGTGATAGCCCGAATAAAAAATTACGGCTGCCACTGTCATAGGTGTTGGAGTTAGGTCTTGCACCTGCTCTAATTTAAAACCAAGTTCTTTCATAATAACTGCAAGCTCTGCCATTTCCTCTTCGGTTGATGCCGGATGACTTGATATAAAATAGGGTATAATTTGTTGATTAAGATTCAGTTTTTTATTTATTCTATCAAAAATTATTTTAAATTTCTTAAAACTTTCAAAACTTGGTTTTCGCATAATTTTAAGCACATTATCAGAAGTATGCTCTGGTGCAACTTTTAGCCTACCACTTACGTGATGTTGAATTAATTCTTCTGTATATTTTTCGTGCGATTGTTGGTATTTCTGATTTTCATCTAAAAGTAAATCGTAGCGAATGCCACTGCCAATTGTAGCTTTTTGTACTTGCGAGTGATTTCTTACCTCGCGATAAATATTAAGCAATGGTTCGTGGCTTGTGTTTAGGTTATAGCAAATATCAGGATAGATACACGATGGTCGGCGGCAGGGTTCACAAATACTTAAATCTTCGCCTTGCATTTTATACATATTTGCTGATGGTCCGCCAATGTCTGTAACATGACCTTTAAAATCGGGCAAACTCACCATTTTATCGAGTTCTTTCATTACCGATTTTGCAGAACGAGAGCTTATAAATTTACCTTGATGTGCCGAAATTGTGCAAAAACTACAACCACCAAAACAGCCTCTATGCACATTTATAGAATGTTTTATCATCTCAAAAGCAGGAATATCACCTTTTTTCCAATATTTTGGGTGAGGCAAACGAGTAAAAGGCAAATCGTAATTATTATCCATTTCTTTTTCGCTAAGTGGCGGATACGGAACATTTACGATTACATATTTTTTATCGCCATAGCGTTGAATAATTTGTTTTGCTTGTAAACTGTTACTTTCAGCTTCTATTACTTTAAAATTACTTGCAAATTTCTTTTTATCTTGCAAACATTCTTTATGCGAATTTATTTCTATAAATTCTTCATCATTGTTTGGTCTTGTGCCAATATATGCTGTTTGTGCTAAGTTTTTAATTTCTTTAATATCTACACCTTTATTGAGTAAATCGGCAATTTTAACAATTGATTTTTCTGCCATTCCGTAAAGCAAAATATCTGCTTTTGTTTCTATCAACACCGATGGTTTTAATTTATTTTGCCAATAATCGTAATGTGTTAAACGTCGCAAAGAAGCTTCAATACCTCCAATAATAAGCGGAACATCAGGATATAAATCTTTTATTATATTAGAATAAACCGTTAAAGCATAATCGGGTCGTTGACCTGCTCTGCCGTCGGGTGTATAAGCATCGTTAGAACGAAGACGTTTGTTGGCGGTATAATGATTTACCATACTATCCATATTTCCGGCAGTGGCAGCAAAAAACAAACGAGGTTTGCCAAATTTTTTGAAATCACGTAAATCGTCTTTGCAATTGGGCTGTGGAACAATTGCCACTTTATAAGAATGTTTTTCTAAAACACGTGAAACCACTGCTGTTCCAAACGATGGGTGGTCGATATAAGCATCGCCGGAAAAGATAATAATATCGGGTTGTTCCCAATTATGAAATTTTAATTCTTTTGCTGTTATGGGTAACCAATCGGTTATCTCATATCTATTTGGATAAATTGCCAATTTTAATATTTTTTTAATGTATTTATAAGATTATAAGGAACTTTCATTGGTTGCAAAGATACTTAATCCATTTTAAAAAGCACACCAATTTACAGGTTTAATACCATTAGTTTTTAAATAATTATTTGCCTGCGAAAATGGTTTACTACCAAAAAATCCACGAGAAGCAGAAAGGGGTGAAGGATGCACCGATTTTATAATACAGTGTTTGTTTTCATCAATAAAAATATGTTTGCTTTGAGCATAATTTCCCCAAAGAATAAAAACAATATTTTCTTTTTTATCGGCAATAGTTTTTATAACATTATTGGTAAAAGTTTCCCAACCTTTTTTTTGATGTGATGCGGCTTGTGCAGCTCTTACAGTAAGGGTTGCATTAATTAATAAAACACCTTGCTCTGCCCATTTTTCTAAGTTTCCATGATTAGGAATTTCGCAATTTAATTCAGAATGTAATTCTTTATAGATATTTCGTAACGAGGGTGGAATTTTTTCGCCTTTTGGAACAGAAAAACACAAACCATGTGCTTGATTTGGACCATGATAAGGGTCTTGCCCAAGTATCACAACTTTTACCTTGTTAAAAGGTGTTTTATCAAAAGCATTAAAAATTAAATTGCCCGGAGGATAAATTGTGTATTGCTTTTTTTCTTCTACTAAAAAGTGTTTAAGATTTACAAAATATTCTTTTTGAAATTCATCAAACAAAATTTCTTTCCAAGTTTCGTGAATTTTAGGTTCAATTTTCGACATTATTTTACCAGTTTCATTTCAAGATTAAACAAACTTTTTTCTATTATTGCTTTTACTAAAATATTATTTTTGTAATAATATGTTATTTTTTCGTTTCTATCATCATCTTCGGTAACAAATACATGTTCTTTAATTTTTTTTATAGAAACAAAATATCCTTTATTATCGGCAAAAATTTTATTAATATTAGGTGGCTCGTTAAAATACATCATACTACCAGTAAAATCAATATCGCCAACAATACTTGAACCTTTTACAAAAGAAAATACTCTGTATTTATTATTTTTGTTTTTATATATTATAACAGAATCTTTTTTTTCGCCATTAAGCATTCTTTCTGATGTTGAATGAGTTAGATGTTTGTTTGTAAATCTACTTTGTGAATTAAATATCATTTCATATTTCTTTATTATCCAAACAACACTTTTGCCATGCACAACTATTGTAGAATGCCCATTATTACTCGTTTTTTTAGCTGTATAAACTCCTATTTCGCTACCAAAAAAATATATTTTATAGTTAAGTGTTTGAGAAAACAACGAACTTGTAATAAAAAGAAATATTAATATGTATTTTATTTTTCTCATTTAATTATTTCAAAAATACACGAAAAAAAGTAGAATCTATACTTAAACGAATAAAAATTTAGTGTATTTTTGAAATCAAAATTATATTTATGAAAAATTATTTTTTTATAATTGTATCAATAATAATTTCAACTAACTTATGTTCACAAAGTTACTTTCAACAAAATGTTGATTATAAAATTGATGTTACATTAATTGATACATCACATATATTAATTGCAAACGAAGAAATTGAATATACAAACAACTCTTTAGACACTTTAAATTTTTTATATTTTCATTTATGGCCAAATGCCTATAAAAACACCGAAACAGGTTTTGCAAAACAAAAAATAAAAGCTGGCGATTTAGAATTTTATCAAGCAGACACTTCGGAATATGGCAAAATTTACGATTTAGATTTTTCGGTAAATAACAATAAAATAAAATGGAAATTAGATAAAGAATTTATTGATATTGCTATTCTTTACCTAAACACACCGCTTTTGCCAAAAGAAAAAATAATTATAAAAACACCTTTTAAAGTTAAAATCCCTGAAAGTTTTTCACGTTTAGGTCATGTAAAAACATCATATCAAATAACACAATGGTATCCTAAACCTGCTGTTTACGACCTTAGCGGATGGCATCAAATGCCATATCTCGACCAAGGCGAATTTTATTCTGAATTTGGAGATTTTGATGTAAGTATTACATTACCAGAAAACTATATTGTTGGAGCATCGGGGGATTTGCAAACAGAAACCGAAATTAAATTTTTAGACAGCTTAGCCAAAGCAGGAAAAATAAATCCAAGTTATTGGAAAACGAATGATTTTCCTCAATCATCAAAACAAACAAAAACTATTAGATACAAGCTGAACAATGCACACGATTTTGCGTGGTTTGCCGATAAAAGATTTAAAGTACAAAAAGGCACAATTACACTGCCTCACTCTTTTCGTAAAGTAAATACTTGGATAATGTACACAAAAGATGCAGCAGATTTATGGAAAAATGCAATTAATTATGTTAATGATGCCGTAAAATTTTACTCGCTTTGGAATGGCGATTATCCCTACGATAATTGCACGGCTGTTTACTCAGCTTTGAGTGCCGGCGGTGGAATGGAATATCCTACAATTACGGTAATTGGCGATGCTCAAAACAATATAACCCTTGAACAAATTATTATGCACGAAATAGGGCATAACTGGTTTTACGGAATTTTAGCCAGCAACGAAAGACGTTTTCCGTGGATGGACGAAGGTATGAATTCGTTTAACGAATTGCGTTATATGGAAACAAAATATCCTAAATTAACACTATCAAAAGAAATGGGTGTTGGTAGTGTTAATATTTTTGGATTAGCCGAATACAAACAACGACATATGTATTATTTAAGTTATATGATTACAGCTTTGTGGAATTTAGACCAAGCAATCAACTTAAGTTCTGAAGATTTTTCGCCCATAAATTATGGAGCTGTAGTGTATATGAAAACTGCCTTTGCTTTTTATAATTTATATTCTTATTTAGGCGAAGAAACCTACGACAAAGCAATGCAAAACTATTTTGAAAAATGGAAATTTAAACACCCTCAACCAAATGATGTTAAAAAATGCTTTGAAGAAAGTACGGGCGAAGATTTATCGTGGTTTTTTGATGGATATTTAAGTACAAAAGAAAAAATTGATTATAAAATTTCTAAACTCAAAAAAAATAAAAAAAATGGAACTTATAATCTTACAATAAAAAATAATAGTAAAATTAAATCGGCTTCGTTGTTTAGTTTAATAAAAAACGACAGCATAATTTCTACTACTTGGTTTAAGGGTTTTGAAAATAAAAAAACTTTTAAAATAGACACAAATAATTTTGATAAAATTGTAATAGACAAAGAAATTAAAACCCTTGACATTTACAGTAATAACAATGGAATTCGCCGAAAAGGATTGCTTAAAAAAACCGAAGCTATAAAACTTAGATTTTTTGCAGGAATACCAAAGCAAAATAAAAATGATATTTTTTGGTTACCTGCATTGGCGTGGAATAGTTACAATGGTTTTATGACAGGTATGGCACTGTATAGCAATTTGTTGTTTATAAATAAATTTGAATATTATGCCGTACCAATGTATTCTTGGAAAAACCAACAATTTGCCGGTAGTGGTAGGTTTGGCTACAATTTTTTTCCGTCCACAGGAATAATTAATCGCTATAATATTTTTATTTCGGCAAATCAATATGGGTTATCCGATGAGGATAATTATCAACGATATAAAGCCGGAATAAATCTGTATTTTGACAGAAAAGATTACACAAACAGAACAATTAACAAGTTGAGTTTTAACACTATTATTGCTTCAAACCCTATTCAACTACTTTATTCAAATAAACTTTATGATTATTCTCAATTTTATAATGTAAATTGGGTGTATAAAAACAACAAAACTTTTAATCCATATTATGCTTTAGCAGATTTAGAAATGCACGAAGATTTTGCCAAAATATCGGCAGAAATAAATTATACATTAAACTATTCGGCAGAAAAAACAGGTTTAGATATTAGATTATTTGGTGGTGCATTTCTATATAATAACTCTAATTATGGATTATATAACTTTAATGTTTCGGGCACAAATGGTATAGAAGATTATCAATATAATAATTTATTATTAGCAAGAAGCAGTAATATAGGCACAAGTCTGTGGTCGCAACAATACATTGACAATCAGGCAGGTTTTGCAATATACACACCACTTAGCTCAAACAAATGGCTGCTTGCATTAAACCTAAAATCAAGTATGTGGTTTCATTCGCCATTAATGATTTACGCAAATTTTGCAACTTATGATGGTGCCGGAAAAACTTGGGAAAAATCGCAAACAATTGCTTGGGAAACAGGGGTGCAATTTAATGTTATCAAAAATGTATTCTACTTTTATTTTCCTGTTTTTTACTCTAACGATATTGAAATTACAAATAAATTTTATTCCGAAAAATATATTGAAAAAGTACGTTTTGTTATAAAACTTGATATGATAAATCCATCGGAAATGGTAGGAAATATTATTAAAAATACAAAATTTTAAAAAAAATGAAAATTGCTGTTGTAGGAGCTACCGGTTTAGTAGGCACAAAAATATTAAGAATATTAGAAGAGAGGAATTTTCCTGTAGATGAACTTATTCTCGTAGCAAGTAAAAAATCTTTGAATAAACATATACAATTCAAAAATAAAAACATACAAATTGTTGATATTAAAACAGCAATACAATCGAAACCTGATATTGCAATTTTTTCGGCAGGTAGTAGTGTTTCGCTAAAATATGCACCAAAATTTGCCGAACAAGGAACTTTTGTTATCGATAATTCTTCGGCTTGGAGAATGGACGTAACAAAAAAATTAATTATCCCCGAAATAAATGCTGATATTATAACAAAAAATGATAAAATTATTGCAAACCCTAACTGTTCTACAATTCAGATGTTGATGATTTTAGCACCCTTGCATAAGAAATACAAAATTAAACGATTAATAATTTCAACATATCAATCTATAACAGGCACAGGGCAAAAGGCAATAAATCAACACAATAACGAAAGAAGTGGAATTGACGGCGAAATGATTTATCCATACAAAATTGATATGAACTGCTTGCCACATTGCGATAATTTTACCGAAAATGGGTACACAAAAGAAGAAATGAAACTTGTGAACGAAACTCGTAAAATTTTAAACGATAATAATATTATGATATCGGCAACAGCTGTGCGTGTTCCGGTTATTGGAGGACATTCTGAGAGTGTGAATATTGAATTTGAACAAGATTTTAATATTGCTGAAATAAAAAAAATACTCAACAACACAAAAGGAGTTATTCTTGAAGATGATATTTCAAATAATATTTATCCTATGCCAATAAATGCCCATAATAAAGATGAAGTTTTTGTTGGTAGAATTAGAAAAGATTTATCTAATAAAAAAGCTATAAACCTTTGGATTGTAGCCGATAACATTAGAAAA
>Ga0256827_10002031_pt1 | contig 13043 bp, 10 predicted proteins | sample CV84metaG_FD_185977 | JGI IMG/M metagenome (GOLD analysis project Ga0256827, IMG submission 185977) | Hydrothermal vent microbial communities from East Pacific Rise, Pacific Ocean - CV84 | ecosystem: Environmental > Aquatic > Marine > Hydrothermal vents | place: Pacific Ocean: East Pacific Rise... | reverse complement strand
AGGGTGGAGTCTATATCCACCCTCTCTTCTATTAACAAAAGATTTTTAAACGTCTAAAACATTCCCTTGACCAAATCTTTGATCTTTGATCCTGTTTTCCCTTTGAGTTTCTTTTCCAGCTTCTTTTTGAACTTTTCCCCTATTTTAGATTTAAGGATTTTCTCTTTGACTTTTTCCTGGAGATACTTGGAGCCATCCAGAGAGACTTTTGGGTTGTCTGTGGTACCTCGGATGGTGGCTTGAAGGTCTTTACCTTTGATCTTCATGTCTACTTTTGCGTTGATGGCACCACTTTTTTTGTTGAGCTTTCCGTTTTTGATGATGAAAAAGTTGTTTTTATTTCTGGCATCGAGTGTGAAGTCGATAAGCTTTTTTGTGATCTTTGCATCAAAGGTGGAGTTGTTGAAGCGCTCTTTGGTGAGGTCGATGATCCTGAACTGTTTGAGGAGTTTGGTGAGCTTATTGGGGAGGATCTTGGCATTGTCTAGGGTGGCGTGTAGGGTGCCAGCGCTTGAAGTGGTGTTGTAGTGGACTTTGGCTTTGGAGATTGCTTCGAGGACTTGTGGATAGTCTAGCATAGTCATGACTTTGGAGACGGTAACCCCTGTGACGTCTGCATTGAACAGGTTGTTTTTCAGAGTAAAATCTATCGCTCCTCCAAACTCTTTGCCGTGGCCTGTAACGAGGAGGTCTTTGGCTTTTTTGAGTGTGCCATTGATACGTATCTTGCCTTTGAAGCGTTTGGTAGTGAGTGGCTGTAGATTGCCCATATCAGGGATATCTACTAGGTAGTTGGCAGCTAGAACTGTGCTTTTGAGATCTAGGGTGATGGGAGTGGCTTTGAGGTTTGCCATGGTGGTCTTGCTAATCATGGTGGCAGTGAGCTTCTGGTTTTTGAGTGTACCTTTGATATGGGTGTTGAGTGTAAACTTTTTACCTAGATCTAGACCCCATGCTTTTTTGGTGACCTTTTTGTTGAGTGTACCAACCGTTTGCGTCTCAAAAAATCCTGTGAGGTTTTTGATGCTGCTGAGCTTGAGATTGATGGTGCTATTACCAGAGAGGTATGCAGGCTGACCTAGCTTGCGAAGCAGGGTAGCGTTTCTGATATGGCTAAGCGAGGCGGTGAGGGTGTCTGCATGATAGTTAAACACTGTCTTTCCTCCAAAGCTCTTTGTGCTTCCTGTGACAGCAGGAATATTGTTTTTCAACGAGAGTGTACCTCCCAATACAAACTTTCCTTGCAGAGGAGTTTGTGTCAGTATGCTGAGCTTTTGTAGCTTGGGTACATTGAGTTGGTACCGTGCATGTAGCGTGTTACTCAGCAGCTGATAAGTACCATCTTTGAGTGCTAGGTTAGCAAGGCTACTGTTGATGTTACCATCAAAGGTCACATGACGATTCTGTGTCTTGATGACAAAGTCAGTCTGGTAGGTGGTCTTGGCTGGCAGGGTGATACCAAAGTCCTTGGCAATGCGCTTGTTGTCTATTACACCATCTTTGATCCCCAGTACGGCATTGATCTGTGGATTGAGTGGGGTAAAATCAGGCATATCGGCATGTACAGTTAGATGCCCTGTGGCATAGGCAGGTTGATTGGCTACAAGCAGGAGGCTACGCAGGTCTGCATCGCTGATGTCTATTTTGATATCTTTGGGATACTGTTTGAGTAGGGAGAGTGTGTAGCGTATCTTGGATTTAAATGCTAGACCATTTCCTGCTATGTGCATATCCTCTGCGCTACCTTTAGCATTGCCTCTGATGTTGATATGCTCTTTGATGGTGAGTGCAGGTGTTTTGATCATTTGAGTATCAAGCGTATAGTTGATATCAAATATCTGTGCCAGCAGGTTGATATCCCCTTTGGCACGTACATCTACAGTATCATTGACTTTGGCAATGACACCTATCGTGCTAGGATTGAATCGGAGCTTGGTAATCTCTATCTTGGCTTGGGGTATTTTATGGGTGAGATAACGGTTGATAAAGGGCAGAAGCATGTCGTTACCAGGCGCAGTAAAGAGTATGAAAAGTATCCCTTCAGCCAAAAGTACTAAGCATAAAATGAAAATTATAATCAAACGCAAACTGTCTCCTATTTTGTGAATTGTAACATATTTTCAGTTTGTTACATTGTAGTGATGTAGGTGCTGTATACTCTGCGTATCAAATAATAAAGGAGAGAAAAATGAATATTTTAGGAAGATCGACGCTGTTGGGTGTAGTGGCCATAGGTATACTTGTTGCAGGAGGTGCTCCCAAAGAGTATCCAGCAGGTGAAGTAGGAAAGTTGGTTAAATTGGGTGAAGATATTGCGTTACATACGAGTACGCATCCCTTGACCAAAGATTTGGTAGGCAATAAACTGGCATGTGTCAACTGTCACCTGAAAGGTTCTGATGGTAAGCCAGGTACTTCTGAAGGGCATATTAGCAATTGGCTAGATACTGCCACAGGTTTTCCTGCATGGTCCAAAAGAGAAAAATCGGTACAGAGCCTTCAAGATAGATCCAACAACTGCTTTATGCGGAGCATGAATGGCAAAAGACCCATTATTGATACAGAGGCTTCTATGGCAATCGCTGCCTATATTACATGGCTCTCTGAAGGAAAGCCTATGAAAATGAACAGCAAAGGACCATGGGGACCGAGCAATACAGCAATGTATCCAAAAAATGTGAAAAAATTCACACCTATTCAAAAGAAAGCAACACATGACAATTATGTAAAAGGAGAAAAACTTTTTGCCGAGAAGTGTGCTTCTTGTCATGGAGATCATGGACAAGGGATGGCAACATTCCCTCCATTGTGGGGTAAGAATACCAAAGGGGAATGGCTCTCATATAACACAGGTGCAGGTATGAGTAAACTCAATAAAGCCGCTGCATGGGTACAATCAAATATGCCTTTAGGTCAGGGGGACAGTCTGAGTGACCAAGATACTGCTGATATTGTACTTTATATGAATGCACAAGAGAGAGCAAGCTTTGATCTGACTAAGATGCTGCTACCTAAAGCAGAGATGGGATACTACAACTCCAATGTACATCAGGAGAAACACACCGTACGCAGTAACTTCAAGGCACTGGGTCTAGATATTGATGTTATTCGTGGGGATAAGAAGATAAAATAGACTTTCCTGCACAAACCAAAGAGGATCACCTCCCCCTCTTTGGTATAATACTCCATGAAAAAAATCTACCTACTTGCTGTGATGCTAGCTACCGTGATCTTACTTATTCTTTTTGTACTGTACAACCGTTATGCCTCGTACTACGAGGAGGAGGAGATCAGTCAATATATCTCCAAACATATAGACATCCTTAATGAAAATTTGGATTTTGAAAAAAAATATGCACTCTCTCTTTCCCTTTTCGTTTCTAAAAATGAGACGATGAAAAAAGCATTGATATCTAAAAATCAGCAGATGGCCTTAAACGAAATGGATCGATTTCTGGAAGAGATCAAACACTCTACAGGGATAGAAAACATTGATATACAGATTCATACCCAAGACCTCAAAGCCTTTGCTAGAAATTGGGACAAGAGTGCTTATTATGGTGCTAGTCTAAGTGCTTTTAGGCAGGGCTTGGTTCGGGTCAGGAAAACCTTGGAGCCTTTTGTCTCTATTGAGCTTGGTAAAAGACTCAATATTAAGGCTATCTCTCCTATACTGAATAAAAATCATCAGTTTATCGGTTCGATAGAGATCATTATGGGGTTTCATAATATCAAGCAGAGGCTGCAAAAATTTGATCTTCAGATACTTGGATTGCTCGATCAGAAATTTATTGATATTGCGGTAGACCTCAAAGCAAACCAGAGTATAGGGAACTACTATATCGTAGAGAAACAGTATCCTCAAGCACTCTATCAGATTTTGCACACACACCCTGAGGTACTGACAAGTAAGCAGTTTTATCACAGAATAAAAAAACGTATTATTGTATTGATTCCCATGAAAAGCGTAGGGATAGAGGATGTGGGTGTCATTGCTCTCTCTATACCCGCGACATATGATCATGAGACGACTGCCGTAAAAGCAGAGTATAGCAAAGAGAATAGCAATTATCATTTCAACCAGCAAAAAAGAGAGGTGATGATCAAATGAGGTTGCTACTTTTAGAAGATGATTATCTCTATAGGGTATCACTGCAAGATTATCTGATAGCCAAAGGCTACGAGGTGGATGTGTACGAGAATGGTACCGATGCACTGGATGCGATCTATAGCAGACGGTATGCTATTTTATTGCTGGATATTCGTGTACCTGGAAAGGATGGGTATGAGATACTCCGAGAGATCAGAGAGAATGGGGTGATGACCCCTGTCATTATGCTCACCTCGTTGGTGGACATAGAGAATCTGAGCCTAGGGTATGAACTTGGGTGTAGTGATTATCTGAGAAAACCCTTTGAGTTAAAAGAGCTACAGTACAGAATAGAACAGATCATCAAAGCAGATATGTATAGTAGCAATACATCACAGATCACTATCGGAGAGAGATTTTCATTTGATATCGCTCATCAGCTACTTTATCATGATACTAAAGAGATTTCATTGACTGCTGTAGAGACAAGGCTCGTCTCTATATTGCTACAGAATCAGGGCTACTATCTCTCACTGGATTATCTACAGGATGAGGTATGGGAAGGTAAAGAAGTGAGCTATGCTGATATCCGTATGTGCATCAATCGTGTGAGACAGAAGTGTGGCAAATCATTCATAGAGACCAAGAAGATGGTAGGGTACCGTATTGCTAAATAGACAGTGGATAGGGAGTCGCTATATTGTTTTTCAGGTGCTCATCCTCGTACTGATTGTTTCGCTTCCCTTGCATTTTTATATTACCAGTGAGCTGGAGAACAGTACCTATAGAGATAAAGAGATGCTTCAGAGGTATGCCCAAAAGGTAGCCAACCGTATCTATACATTTTCTAACTCCTCTGAACGGGAGTTCTATTTCCCACGATCCAATCTTTTTCAGGGTGCGATCTATGATCAGGTGGGAGATACTGTTTTTTCACTTTTGGAACAGCCATTTCATGCAGAAGAGGAGGGTTTCACACGGCACAAGGAGCATTATTACTATACGATCATATTGAAAGGCAATGTATTTGATGCCTATTATTTGGTCATTGCCAAAAAAATTACACATGCAAAATTGATTGTCAATGTACTGGTCATATTGATGGTGACAGCGTTCTTGGTATTTTTGGCACTCTTTTTTATCCTCAGACAGAGTGCGGAACCCCATAGACAGCTTCACCGTTACCTGGAGAACTTTATCAAAGATGCTATGCATGAGATGAAGACGCCTCTGGGAGTGATCCTCCTCAATCTCGATGGACTGAGCAGCCTCTATGAGAACAATACGATGATACTTAGAGCCAAATCAGCATTGAAAAATATGATCGTGGTCTATGAAGATCTGGAGTTTTTTGTCAAGACAAACCGTGTGCATCACCCCAAACAACAGATTGATTTTTCTATGTTTTGTCATGAGCGTATCGCGTTCTTTGGTGATCTCTTGCATGCCAAAGATATAGAGGTCATATCTGATATCGATGAGGGTGTGATGTTGTATTTTAGTAGACTTGAGCTCTCTCGTGTCATGGACAATACGCTCTCTAATGCGATCAAATACTCCAAAAATGCCACAGAGATTACGGTCTCGTTGTATGAGGAGGGTCAGAAAATTATGCTCAAAATATGTGATCAAGGCAGAGGCATAGAGGATAGCTCTCGTATTTTTGAGAGGTATTACCGAGGAGACAAGATATCTGGTGGCTTTGGAATCGGCTTGAATATTGTCAAAAAGATATGTGACCAGCACAATGTGAAGATCAAGGTATATGCTCGGGGAGAGGCAGGCACATGCTTTTCTTATCAGTTTCCTAAAGCGGATAAAGAGACTCTCAATTAAGATTCAGTTATCCAATTCCAGTTATAATTTTCACAATTTGTTATCATAGGATATAAGATGAAAACTATTTTTTCAATGAGAATGGCAGTATTGATGCTGTTTATGTTTGGTGTGATTGCGGGGGTGGCGACCTTTATAGAGAATGACTACGGTACACAGACAGCACAGGCACTGGTCTACAAAACCAAATGGTTTGAGGTCTTCTTGGCATACTTTGCTGCTATTCTACTGTACAATATCATCAAATACAAGTCTTACAAAACACGCTTCCCTGTATTTCTATTTCACCTCTCTTTTCTTGTGATCACACTGGGTGCACTGATCACCAGATATGTGGGCTATGAAGGGGTTATGCATATTCGCGAAGGGCAAAGTAGCCATACCATGGTTTCAGACTATAAGTCTCTACAGGTAGAAGCCAAAAGTGGAGAGCAAAAAGTATATGGTGAAGAGCCTCTGTATCTTTCCTCTATGACATCCAATCATGTCAATCTGGCACTGCCCATAAGAGACAAGAGCGTAGAGGTAAGACTGGTAAAATATCTCCCTACTGTTCAGGAGAAAGCGGTTGCTGATCCTGCAGGGAAAAAGATTCTCGAACTCAAGATCGCTACAGGGGCTAAAGGGCAGATCTATTATTTTGCGAAAGGGCAGAAGATTGATTTTGGTGGATTCTATCTTGCTTATGAAGCAGAGCCTTCTAAAACCAAACCGACTTTTCTGATCCGTGACAGTGGAGAGAGTTTCAAAGTAGAGTTTCCTTTTAAGCTCACCACGGTCAATATGAATGACAGAAGCAGTGGAGAGCTAGAAAAGGGAGAAAATGACTTTACCCGTAGGATGCTGTATCAGTTTGGGACGAATTCTATCGTACTCAAAGAGGTGTATGCCAAAGCACGGGTAGACATGGTGGCGAAAGACCTCAAAACACAGAGCGGAAAAGCAGAGTATATCGAGTGGGAAGTAGCTGTAGGAGAGGTAAAAAAGCGTGTCGTGACCAGACCCTATAAGGGAGACAGTGGAGAGATCCATCGGCTCAGTCTGGGTGGGGTTGATATTCAGTTACGCGTAGGTGCGAAGCAGATCGAATTGCCTTTTGCCATTAAGCTCTTGGACTTTCAGTTGGAGCGTTATCCTGGCTCAATGACACCTGCTTCTTATGCCAGTGAAGTAGTGCTGCTAGATAAGGAGCAGGGGATGGAACAACCGTACAGAATCTATATGAACCATATCTTGAACCACCGTAATTATCGATTTTTCCAATCTTCTTATGATCAGGATGAGAAGGGTACGGTGCTTTCGGTCAATCATGATCCCGGTACACCGCCTACCTATATCGGGTACCTGCTTTTGGCACTGGGTATGATCTGGAGCCTCTTTATCTCTAACGGCAGATTTCAGAAGCTACTCAAAGGGGCACGCAAACTACAGCAGACCACAGCAGTGGCAGCCATGCTTGCGATAGGGATATTTTCCCCTCAGATGACACAGGCTGCCTCACCAATGATAGCAGCATCAGCCTTGCTACAGATGCAAGCCTATAACATGGGGCATGCAGAGAAGTTTGGTACTTTGCCTGTACAAGACTATCAAGGGCGTATGAAGCCTATGGATACAGTAGCACATGAGGTGATCTCCAAAGTCACAGGCAAAAGTAGTCTCTTTGGACTAGAGCCTATCCAGATGTTACTGGGGATGGTCATGGAGCCTTCTTTGTATCAGAGTATTCCGATGATCAAGATAGGGCATCCTAAAATCGCAGTCAAACTAGGTCTCCCCGAGGAGAGTAAGTTTGCCAAGTTTTCAGACTTTTTTACAAAAGGAAAGGATGGATACAAACTTTATCAGGAGATCACAGATGCCAGTCGCAGAAAACCTCTAGAGCAGAGTAAGTATGATAAAGAGTTGATCAAGATCGATGAGCGAGTCAATGTGGCTTATATGGCATATCAGGCTTCATTGCTGAAGCTCTATCCTGTTCCCAATGATACCAACAACAAATGGCTGGCACCGATGGAAGCCTTTAAAACACTTCCCAAAAAAGAGGCAGACTTGGTCAAGTTGAGTATCTCTGCTTATTTTAAAATGGTAGGGGAAGGTGTCAAAACAGGCAACTGGGAGAATGCAGATATTGCGCTCAAAGGGATCCGTATCTATCAGAAAAAATATGGTGCAGCAGTGATGCCCAGCCCAGATCGTATCAATATGGAGATACAGTACAACAAGTTGGGACTTTTTGGAAAGCTGGTACCACTCTATCTACTGTTGGGATTGCTGTTGCTGATTTTTGCCTTTATCAATGTGGTCAAACCGACCTTTTCATTGAAAATGATCATGCGGTTCTCCTGGAGTATTTTATTGCTGGGCTTTGTAACCCATGTAGTAGGATTGGGCATACGATGGTATATCGCAGACCATGCTCCCTGGTCCAATGCCTATGAGTCGATTGTCTTTATCGCTGCATCGACAGTGCTTGCCGGAATTATTCTTGCCAAAAACTCCCCCTTTGCATTGGCAGGTACAGCACTATTGGCAGGGATCACGATGGGTGTGGCACATATGAACTTCATCAATCCGGAGATCACCAATCTGGTACCGGTACTCAAGTCCTACTGGCTGATGGTACATGTGGCGACAATTATTGCAGGAGATGGATTTTTGGGGCTGGGCTCGATACTTTCTCTTCTGGTATTGATACTTTATATCATACGTGGGAAAAATGGTAACGCCAATATCGATCGCTCGATCAAAGAGCTTAGCAACCTTTCTGAGATGGGTTTGATCATAGGATTGATGCTCATGACGGTAGGAAACTTTCTTGGTGGTGTCTGGGCAAACGAGAGCTGGGGACGCTACTGGGGTTGGGATCCCAAGGAGACCTGGGCAGCGGTGACGATACTGATCTATGCCACCGTGTTGCATTTGCGGTTTATCCCTGCACTCAAGTCTAATTTTGTCTATAATGTGGCCGCTACCTGGGCATACTCCACGGTGTTGATGACCTATTTTGGTGTCAACTACTATCTTTCAGGGCTTCATTCCTATGCAGCTGGAGACCCCGTACCGATACCATTGTGGGTCTACTATGCGATTGCTGGTTTATTGGGACTCACCCTTCTTGCAGCTAGAAATCGAAGGCTGAAATAGTCTAGGAATTTCTTTGGGAGAAGGCTGCTTATGCCTTCTCCTTCTTTCGATAAGCAGATGTGATAATAAAGATACGGTTTGAATAAAATGTATGCTTCAAATAGTAACAGACCCCTGCTTTCCCCTCCTTTGCAGTAGCTCTTTAACAGCACCGTTATCTAAAGTAAGATACCCTACTTTAGTGACGAAATTTCACTATTTTATTTATTAAAAAGGGGAAAATATGGCAGCAATGGTAGCGCCGGAGAATACTCCGGTATGGGTAAATACCAGCAGATGTAAAGCATGTGATATCTGCGTGGACGCATGTCCCGCAGGTGTTCTTTCTATGCAGCAGGAGCCGACATCCATATTGGGTGCGATGATCAGCGTCATTACACCGGATGCTTGTATAGGATGTCAGGAATGTGAACTTTCTTGTCCTGATTTTGCGATTTATGTAGCAGACAGAAAAGAATTTAAGTTTGCCAAACTGACAGACACATCTAAAGCAAGACAAGAGGCGATCTCAAGTAACGGTTACAGATTGCCCGTAGGCTACAAGGAGGCTAATTAATGGCAACAAGAGAAATTATTTCCAATGGTAACGGATTGGCGGCACATGCATCAATAGATGCAGGGTGTAGGTTTTTTGGTGGATATCCGCTGACACCTTCGAGTGAGGTGATGCATGATATTTCGGATATGCTACCCAAAATAGGTGGTGCAGCGATCCAGATGGAAGATGAGATTGCAGGGGTTGCTGCAGCAATCGGTGCAGGAATGTCTGGTGTGCGTACTATGACAGCTACTTCAGGGCCCGGTATCTCTCTCAAAGCAGAGAACCTAGGGTTAGCTCAGATGTGTGAAGTACCTTTGGTCGTCATCAATGTTATGAGGGGAGGTCCTTCTACGGGGCTACCTACACGTGTTGCTCAGGGTGATGTTGCACAAGCAAAAAACCCAAGTCATGGAGACTATAAGTCTATCACCGTATGTGCAGGTAACTTGGCTGAATGTTATACCGAAACTGTCAGAGCCTTCAACTTAGCTGATAGATTTATGCAGCCTGTTTTTGTGCTCCTGGATGAGACACTGGGACATATGCATGCCAAAGCGATCATTCCTACAGAAGAAGAGGTCAAGAAAAATATCGTACCTCGAAAAAGATTTGATGGTTCAGCAGAAGAGTATAAGCCTTATGGTGTGGGTGAGGATGAGCCAGCAGTACTGAATCCTATGTTTACAGGGTATCGCTATCACTATACAGGGCTACACCATGGACCAGATGGTTTCCCCACGGAGGAGATTGAGACTTGTAGAAAACTGATCGATAGACTCTTCAAAAAAGTAGATGCCTACCGTGATGAGATCGAATCCAATGAGGAGTATATGCTTGATGATGCAGATATTCTATTGATCGGTTATGGTTCTGCATCACTGGCGATCAAAGAGGCAGTCAATGCACTGCGTGCAGAAGGTATCAAAGCAGGGATGTTTAGACCTATCACTCTCTGGCCAAGCCCAGAAGCAAGATTGCATGAGCTTGGAGGTAAATTTGACAAAGTGCTCTCAGTAGAGCTCAATCAAGGGCAATATCTCGAAGAGATCCAGAGATCCATGGGTAGACTTGATATACAGAAATTGACCAAGACCAACGGTAGGCCATTTTCGCCTGCGGACATTATAGGAAAAGTAAAGGAGGTATTTTAGCCATGGCATTCAATTATGATCAATATTTACGAGTAAATAAAATGCCAACACTTTGGTGTTGGGGCTGTGGTGATGGTGTGATCCTCAAATCATTTATCCGCGCAGTAGACAAACTGGGCTGGAAAAAAGATGATATTTGTCTGGTCTCAGGTATTGGATGTTCAGGAAGATTTTCCTCTTATGTTGACTTCAATACTGTCCATACAACACATGGAAGAACGATTGCATTTGCTACAGGTATCAAGCTTGCCAACCCTGACAAACATGTGGTCTGTGTGGCAGGTGATGGTGACGGCTTGGCGATCGGTGGAAATCATACGATTCATGGTTGTAGAAGAAATATTGATATCACGATGATTCTCATCAATAACTTCATCTATGGTTTGACCAATTCGCAAACTTCTCCTACGACACCTCAAGGCTTTTGGACAGTCTCGCAAAAAGCAGGTAATATCGACCCCACTTTTGATGCGTGTAAACTGGCTGAAGCTGCAGGTGCCTCTTTTGTGGCCAGAGAGACAGTTAATTCACCCAAAAAACTGGAAAAAATACTTGGACAAGCATTAGCGCATAGAGGATTCTCATTTGTGGATGTCAACTCCAACTGTCATATCAACCTTGGTAGAAAGAACAAAATGCAATCAGCCATGGCAAATCTGGACTGGATCGACTCTATCACTGTCTCTAAAAAGAAGTACGATGCGATGAGCCCGGAAGAGCAGAAGAATCTCCTGCCTACAGGGGTACTCAAGCAGGATACAGAAGTCAGAGAGTACTGTGATATGTATGAAGAGATCAAGAAAGTCCATCAGGGTGAACGTGCTAAGATCACCCAAGATGACTTCGAGAAAAAGATATAAGGAGAAGACCATGAGTAAAGTTGTAATGAGATTTACCGGTGTCGGTGGACAGGGTGTACTCCTTGCAGGTGAGATTTTTGCTGCTGCCAAGATCAAAGAAGGTGGATTCGGCATCAAGACTGCTACCTATACTTCACAAGTACGTGGTGGCCCTACAGTAGTTGATATTCAGCTGGATGACCATGAGATTTTTTATCCTTATGCGATCGATGGTCAGATTGACTTTATGCTCTCTGTAGCGGATGTGAGTTACCAGCAGTTTAAAGGCGGAGTCAAAGATGGCGGCACAATCGTCATCGAACCTAACCTTGTACATCCTACAGAGGAAGATCGTAAAAAATGGAATATTGTAGAGATACCTATTATTACGATTGCCAAAGAAGAGGTTGGAAATGTGATTACACAATCGGTTGTAGCACTGGCCATTGCCAATACATTTACAGGCGCACTCGATGAACAGCTACTGGTAGATACCATGCTTTCCAAAGTACCTGCCAAGGTACACGAGGTGAATAAAACTGCCTATGCATTGGGTAAAAAATATGCCCTCGAAGCGATGAAGTAAGCTTTCTGCTTGCTTTCGCACACCTTTGAGGGAGTTGTTCGGTCATGTGCCGACGCACACTCCCTCTCCCGAGCCCTCAAATCTGCACAAAACCAAGCAGAAATTTTTACTTCATAGTGAAATAATATATCCTTAATTTCTCATTTCTCATTTTTTCAGTATAATCTAGTCAACAAAAACCTAATCAGGACAAAACTATGAAGATATTACTTATTGGTGCGGGCAATATGGGAGGGGCGATACTCTCTGGATTAGATCACTATGATGTGACAGTGGTGGAGGCGTATGTACCCCGTCAGAAGGAGCTCCGTGATCTCTATCCCAATGTAACGCTTTTAGATGAAGTACCTGTATTGGATGGGTTTGTGGTGATCTTGGCGATCAAGCCACAGTCTTTGGCGGGTCTGGTCTCTCAAGGAGAGGCAGAGGCAGTGATCTCTATCTTGGCAGGCACAGCACTTGCCAAGATCCAAGAGAAGATCAAAGCCAAAGCCTATATCCGAGCTATGCCTAACCTTGCTGCACTCAAGCGAAAGTCTGTCACTTCAGTATGTGGTGATGAGTATTTCAAAGATGAAGCACTCTCCATCCTCTCTTCTATTGGTAAAGCGATCTGGTTAGAGAGCGAAGCACAGTTAGATATCGCTACAGGTATTGGTGGTTCCGCACCTGCATGGATAGCATTGGTAGCAGAAGCGCTGAGTGATGGAGCGGTCAACATAGGGCTTCCACGTGATAAAAGCTACGAATATGTCGCTGCTCTGATGGATGGGATGGGTGCTCTGCTGGAGGATGAACATCCGGCTATCATCAAAGATAAAGTCACCTCACCAGGTGGTACGACGATCGCAGG
>Ga0256827_10002029_pt1 | contig 13046 bp, 14 predicted proteins | sample CV84metaG_FD_185977 | JGI IMG/M metagenome (GOLD analysis project Ga0256827, IMG submission 185977) | Hydrothermal vent microbial communities from East Pacific Rise, Pacific Ocean - CV84 | ecosystem: Environmental > Aquatic > Marine > Hydrothermal vents | place: Pacific Ocean: East Pacific Rise... | reverse complement strand
CATGTGGGGTTTCAAGACGGCCGCGACGGGCACGACTGTGCGGATCTTCTTTTAATAGTGTAAACTGAAACATTCAGTTGTTCTCCCTGATGGGGTGCTATAGGATATTTAATCCGGGTTGGTGAATCTTTACCGATTCAGGTTTGATAAGAGGATATAGCAAAATCTCACCCCGGGCGCAATCTTATCGGAGGTTCAAGTGGGATATCGTGCTCCGTTTCCGGCAGAACTGGACCGGGTGGAATATGTCAAACTTTATTTTCATCTTGAGATACGCAGTTCCTTCACTCTGCCACTCTATGGGCTGCTACAATTGCGGCGGCAACTTTTTCAGGCTTTAAAAACCTTCTCTGCAGAGCAGGGAGAGGAGTTTTCCGGACAACTGAAACGACTTTTGCAACCCGATTTTTCTGCTGACCCAGTTTTACGTCGTCAGGTGCAAAAGCCACCTCCGGCAGTGGTGTTTTCTCCAGAATCTACACAGCATGGCTTGTTTGAACCTCAGCAGCGGATGGTTCTGCCGGTCGTTTTTATCGGTTCCGAGATCAATACCATTGACCCTTTTATCTGCTTGCTGCAACAGTTGGGCAGGCAGGGACTCTATCATAATACTGGTCAGTTTGTTGTTGAAGGAGTTGAAGCGGAGGATGGCAGCGGGTTGAGAACCATGCTCTGGTTTTCTGGAAAATCGGCACCACCACTCACTCCACCGGTGAATCATCTCTCCTGGTGGCTGGAACGGCAGCCTTGTTTAAGCGATTCACTCGAACTTGAAGTTGTCACGCCGTTGCGTTTGCTGCGGCAGGGAAAGCCATTATTTAAAGTGGATTTTACTGATATGTTTCCTTATTTGCTGCGCCGGGTTACCGCGCTATTGGCCAGTTATAGCAGGTTTGAATTGATTGCTGATTCTAGTCACTTAATAGCTATGGCAAAACGGGTAAAATTGTTGGAAAATCACTTGGTCTGGAACGATTGGCGTACCTTAAAGCATGAGCAACGAGGGCAAAATCTGGGTGGATTACTGGGACATCTCAAGATTACCGGGGATGAATTAACTGAATTGCTATGGATTTTACAGCTGGGCACTCTGTTTAATTTCGGCAAAGGGGCTGCATATGGGGCTGGACAATATCGTTTGAATTATAGTTGAATGGTGTAAATGACGGAAATGGGGGAGTTGAACGATGACGAATGCCTGGGACGAGCGTAAAAAAGCGCTGGAGAACGAATATTTCCATAAAAAGGAACAGCAGGCTCTGGCAAAGCTGAAGCAGGACGGATGCCTTGGACACTGCCCAAAGTGTGGGACTGTTATTGAACCGATAACTTTTTATGGCGTGTCGATGGATCGTTGCCCCGATTGTGGCGGAGTCTGGTTGGGACCGAATGATTTGAAAACACTGGCTGAGAAAGACCATCGGAGCTGGTTTGAGCGTTGGTTGAGTCGGGGTGATGAAAACACAAACTGATCTGGAGGTTTAAATGTTCTGGTTTATTGTTCTGTTGCTGGTTGTCGGAGCCGGGTTCTATTTTTATCAGAAACTTATCTCAATTGAGCAGGAGATTCACGCTGAGCAGGAGGCGTATAGTGCTGCACTGCAAAAAGCTGAAAAAACTCCGGGGGAGGTTCCGACGGCAAAAGAGGCCGATTTGGAGAAGGAAGAACTTGACCCGGAAGCTGCATCTCCTGCTGTGACTTCCGAGCCGAGTGAACCGATCTCCCTGGCAGAGATGATTTGTGCAGAGGTGAACAAACAAACAGGGATCAAGCAGACAGATCTGTACCCGATGTTTGCTACTACGAATAAAAAACAGTTGCAGCGGTTGATCAAAGAGCTGGCAGATGATGGGAGATTGAGACGGGAAAAACGGGGTAGCAGTTACCTTCTTTACCCATTGTGAGATAGTCGGGGATGGCAGTTTATCCATCCCCGACTGGTTTAGTATCTGCTATAGATTGTAAAAAACCTCTTTACCTCTGAAAACAGCGGTATCATCCAATTCATCTTCAATTCGTAACAGTTGATTATATTTACAAATACGATCCGTCCGACACAGTGATCCGGTTTTGATCTGGCCACTGTTGGTTGCCACTGCCAGGTCGGCAATTGTGGTGTCCTCAGTTTCGCCGGAACGATGGGAAATAACCGCAGTGTAACCAGCCCGTTTGGTCATTTCAATAGCTTCCAGGGTCTCGGTGAGGGTGCCGATTTGGTTAACTTTGATCAAGACTGAGTTGCTGATCCCTTTGTCAATTCCCTCTTTGATAATCTTGGTATTGGTGACAAAAATATCATCTCCGACGATCTGAATTTTATCTCCAAGTTTTTCAGTCATCAGTTTCCAGCCATCCCAATCATTCTCAGCCAGACCATCCTCGATGGAGATAATTGGATATCGTGCTACCAGATCTTCATAAAATGCTACAGTTTCTGCCGCTGTTTTGAGCGGCTGGGTTTCGTTGGCAAAATTATACTTTCCATCGGTGTAAATTTCTGATGCTGCAACATCTACTGCTAGCAGGATATCCTTCCCCGCCTGGTATCCAGCCAGTTTAACCGCTTCCATGATCACCTGCAGTGCCTCTTCGTTACTTTTAAGGTCGGGGGCAAAACCACCCTCATCGCCAACCGAGGTGTTATAGCCTTTCTCTTTTAGCACTTTTTTCAGGGTATGGAAAACTTCGGCACCCATCCTTAACGCCTCTTTAAAGCTCTCAGCCCCAACCGGCATGATCATAAATTCCTGAATATCAACATTATTATCGGCATGTTCGCCGCCATTGATGATGTTCATCATCGGTACCGGAAGTTCTTTAGCATTGGCACCGCCGATATACTGGTAAAGGGGCAGACCGGCATCTTCAGCCGCTGCTTTGGCACACGCCATAGAGACTCCCAATAGAGCATTGGCTCCAAGCTTGCTTTTGAAATCGGTTCCGTCCAGTGCCAGCAGTTTTCGATCAATTCCGATCTGATCGCTGGCTTCCCAGCCGATCAACTCAGCAGCAATCACATCGTTAACGTGTTCAACTGCTTTGAGAACCCCTTTGCCCAGATAACGGCTCTTGTCCCCATCACGGAGCTCCAGCGCTTCTCGCTCTCCTGTTGATGCGCCACTTGGGACTGCAGCACGACCAAGAACCCCAGTTTCCAGAGCAACTTCTACCTCTACCGTCGGATTGCCACGTGAATCCAAGATTTCACGGGCGTAGATATCAATGATCTCACTCATCTTCAACCCCTTGCTATGTCAGGTGTAAAAAGTTATCGTTCTGACGCCACTGTCAGAACAGACGAAGTACCAAAGTACTTACCTTATTTATAGCATACGTCTGATCGATGTGAATGATTTTTTCCATAAATGGGCCCGAATAGTATGGACAAAGTTTTGCTCACTCTTGTTGTTCCGATTCTCAATGAACGATCGCAATTGCCGGAGTTCTTTGCCGATCTGCAGCGCCAGCAGGAGATTGATCTGGAACTGGTAATCTGTGATGGGGGGTCAACGGATGGAAGCTGGGAGTGGCTGCAGCAGCAACAACTCGATTGGGCTGATCTTAAACTGTTACAGTGCCCAGCTGGACGTGGTCGGCAACTCAATTGTGCTGCAACGCTTGCAACTGGTGACTGGTTGCTGTTTCTTCATGTAGACAGCCGTTTTTTTGATCCATTGGCCTTGCGAAAAGGGTTGGACTTTTTGCTGCAGTTTGAAAATCGCCATATGGCGGGACATTTTGCTCTGAAGTTTCGTCGTGAGGATGATTCCCCTTCGGTCGGCTATTATTTTTACGAATGGAAAGCCCGTTCCGGGCGGCCGGAAACAATTCATGGGGACCAGGGATTCTTTCTTCATCGCCATTTGTGGCAGCAGGTTGGGTCTTTTTATGAGGATCTTCCCGCTATGGAGGATACCGATTTTGCCGAACGACTCCGTCAGGTGGGGCAGTGGCGACTGCTCCCTGTCGAAATTACCACCTCGGCACGCCGTTTTGAAACTGAAGGGCTCTGGCAACGACAGTTACTTGGATCTTTAATCATGTGTTTTCGTACCATTGGCTGGAACTCTTTTTTTACCGAAGCTCCCGATATCTATCGACAACAGCAACAGAGTGAAAAACTTCATCTGCTCCCGTTTTTTCAGCTGATCAGGCGAATGTTTGGTGAATTAACGATCCGGGAAAGCTGGAAAATCTGGTGGCTGGCCGGTGGTTATATCCGTGATCATGGTTGGCAACTGTTTTTTGCTGTTGATGCGTGGCGTAGCTTTCAGCAGGGACTACCGGTCGGAACAGGGAAAACGAAATGGATTAATGCTTTTGAGCCAGTTTACGATTTTTTGACGGATAACCTGATCGGCAAATTTGTCGCAACCATGCTTTTGCGCAGCTGGTTTGAGTTGACATCTTTATGGCTCTCCCAAAAAGAGCGAAAGAGCGTTACTTGACCTTGTTTAGAATTGACAGGTTGTGCTAGATAGTTGATTTATAATTCAGACTTTATTAAAGGAGAAAATAAATTGTCAAATTTCAGTGATTTTAAAGTGAAAGATCTTGCTCTGGCCGAATGGGGTCGTAAAGAAATTCTGTTGGCTCAGGAAGAGATGCCGGGATTGATCTCTCTGCGTAAAGAGTATGCCGGTCAATATCCATTGAAGGGGGCACGGATTACCGGTTCTTTGCACATGACAATCCAGACGGCTGTTTTGATCGAGACTCTGGTTGAGTTGGGGGCAAAGGTTCGTTGGTGTTCCTGCAATATTTTTTCCACTCAGGATCATGCTGCCGCAGCGATTGCAGTTGGACCAAAAGGGACGGCAATTGCCCCTCAAGGGGTTCCTGTTTATGCCTGGAAAGGGGAGAACCTTAAAGAATACTGGTGGTGTACCGAACAGGCATTGACCTGGCCGGAGGGGGAATATCCCAACATGATCCTCGATGATGGTGGTGATGCAACGATGTTTGTGTTGAAGGGGAACGAATGGGAAAAATCGACCCTCCCGGTTATCTCAGAAGATGATCCTGAGGACTGGTATGAACTGGTTAAAACCCTTGAAAAATCAATTGCTGCAAATCCGGGTCGCTGGATTAAGACCGCAGCCTCAATCAAAGGGGTGACAGAAGAGACAACCACGGGTGTTCATCGTCTTTATCAGATGGCGGACGAGGGGAGCTTGCTGTTCCCGGCCATGAACGTTAACGATGCGGTGACCAAGTCAAAATTTGACAATGTTTACGGTTGTCGCCACTCTCTGGTCGATGGGATTATGCGTGCGACTGATGTGATGATCTCCGGGAAAGTTGCGGTTGTCTGTGGTTATGGAGATGTGGGTAAGGGGTGCTGCCAATCCCTGCGTGGGCAAGGTGCGCGGGTGATTGTCACGGAAATCGACCCGATCTGTGCTCTGCAGGCATTGATGGAAGGGTATGAGGTGAAGCGGGTTGAAGATGTTCTCGACTATGCCGATATCTATGTCACAACAACGGGCAACAAAAATGTCATTACGCTGGAGCACATGCGGCAGATGAAAAATAATGCCATCGTTGGAAATATCGGCCATTTCGACAATGAAATAGAGATGATCGCTGTAGAGAGAGATCCTTCCGTCAGCAGAGAAAATATCAAGCCGCAGGTTGATCGTTGGATTTTCGCCGATGGACATGGAGTTATTGTCCTGGCTGAAGGGCGGTTGCTGAATCTGGGTTGTGCAACGGGTCATCCGAGTTTTGTGATGTCCAACTCATTTACCAATCAGGTGATGGCACAGATTGAACTATTTAATCATCCGGAAAATTATGAAAATAAAGTTTATGTTCTGCCGAAACTTCTTGATGAAAAAGTAGCAAGATTGCACCTGGATAAACTGGGAGCTAAATTGACAGTTTTGACTGATGAACAGTCAAGGTATCTGGGTGTGCCGACATCGGGCCCTTACAAACCCGATACCTATAGGTATTGAGATATTTCATAATGGGAGCATCACAATGTAGATGCTCCCAAAATTTAAGTTTCAAGATAACTACTCTTTTATGTTTAAAAGTAACCAGATTCCCAGGAGTAGAAAAATAAAATTTGCCGACCAGGCTGCTGCCAGTGGTGGTAATGCATTCGCATAGCCAAATGCTGTAACCATCGATTGGAGAATGAAATAAGCGACTCCTATCCCCAGGCTGAGACCTATTCCCATTGCAATATTACTGTTTCGACCCCTCTGCAGGGCGAATGGAATTCCTAGAAAACCCATAATCAAGCAAGTTAATGGTTGTGCCAAACGGTTTTGCATATCAACTTTTTGATGAGTTGCATCATAGCCTTCCCCCTCTATTTTTTTTGCCAAAGTCGCAAGTTGCCGGTAATTCAGTTCATTTTTTAAACTTTCCTGTCCAGAAAAATCACTGGGGGTGCGTCTGAGATCAAGGGTCACATTGTTTAATTTATTGGTTTCAGTGAGGTCTCCTGATGCAGCATCAAAAATACGTTCAGTTACTGTGGATGTTTGCCACTTATCTTCCTTATAATTAGCCAGAGGGCTGTCTTGGCGTTTCTTTATTTTCTGCTGATTATCAAAGGTGAAGATTGTAATTCCCTGTAACTGTTGTTTATGTGGGTCAGCAACTGCAATATTGATAATCCGGTTTTTACTGCGATACCAGATTTCATTACGGGTGAGTTGAATTTGTTTATTTTTGCTTAATTTTACTTCCAGAAGATAATTCAGTTGTCTGCTGTTCCAGGGGATAACGAATTCATTTAATAACAAAAGCAGTAGGGAAAGGATCAATGCCAGTGACATTAATGGTCGTACAATTCGCAAGAGACTGATCCCGCAAGCACGCATAGCAGTGATTTCATTGGTTCGACTGAGTCCACCGAGAGTGAGGACCATGGTTGTAAGGATTGCCAGAGGAAGAATCTGGACAAATATGGTAGGTATGCTATTGAAAAAATAGGTAAAATAGTCCACGATCGCCGCATTTCGATCAATAAATTTGTCAATTTTTTCAAAAAAATCAATCAGTAGGTAGATACTGATAAAAGCAGCTGTACAGAGCAGTAGGATGCGGGTGAAGGCTTTTAACAGGAGCAACCTGAGAATTTTCATGAGCTCTCACCTGTTTTATTGATACGGGATTTTAATTTTCCAATTAGCCATCGGTACATCTGGATGAGTTGAAGTGGTTTTTCCATTGCGGTACTATGAAGGGACCAGAATCCACCAAGTAGAAAACAAAAATTTGGCAGCCAGAGAATGACAGCTGCCGGCAATACCCCTTTTTCTGCAATAGTATTGGCTAAGTTCAGCAGGACGTAGTAGGCAAGAAAGATTACCAGAGCCAGTGCGAATCCCGACCCCTTTCCAGAACGACTGGATTGTAACCCGAGGGGTATCCCAACGAGGAGCAGAACGATGGGGGCAAATGCAATAACAATCCGCTCATATTTTTCTGCCTGAAGGTTATGTCTGGTCTTATCATTACTTGCCGTTACAATCGCTCTGTTCAGTTTTTTCCAGGAGAGCTCACCCGCCTTTTGACGGTGTTTGTGCCGATCTCCCAGTTGATTACCAAGGTCAAGGTTAATATCGTAGTTGGTAAATCTGATAATCTGATAGGTTGAGCTATCTCCCTGTCTTGATTGTCGATGAATCGTCCCGTCAGTGAGCCGGAGTGTCAGTCTGAACTGACCCGGGCTGGAAATAAAACGACCCTGCTGAGCGATAATTGTCGCAGGTGTTTTTCCTTCACGCTCATCAGAAATGAAAACATTCTGCATAATTTTACTGTCTTCATCAATCCCCCGAACGTGGAGAACTATCCCTTCAAAGTTGTCATTAAATACCCGTGGTTTGACACTGACGCTGGCACTGCTGGCTGCAATCTGAAACAGTTTGGAACGAAAGCCTGCTTTACTGGCGGGCTGGATACTGATGGTGATCCAGGCAGTGAGTAAACTGAAAAATATTGCCAGAATAAAGACCGGTTTGACTAGATTATAAAGACTGATCCCGGAAGCTTTGAGAGCAACAAATTCACTGTCAGCGGATAGTCGGCCAAATGCTAAGAGGATACCAAGCAAAAAGGAGAGGGGGATGGTAATTGTCAAAAATGTTGGGAGAAGATAGCTGAAAAGTTGGAGAATTTGTGCCGCAGGTACTCCTTTATTGATAATAAGCTCAGTAATTCGCGGAATTTTTCCCATCAAGAGAACGCAGGTAAAAATGAGCAGGCTCAGCAGTGCGGGAATGCTGATTTCTCTGATGATATAACGATGGATACGCGAGGCTGACATGGTGGGCGCATGTTAGTACGCCTGTATGATTCTGTAAACTCCATTTTTAACTTCAAGAAGAGTTGTTTCCGGGAGGTTAGAGCGTTGTCGATCTTGTTTTTTGCTTGCCTGTATCCACTTAGTGATGTTATATGTCCGCAGTTAATCAATTCACACGCTTCAGGATTCGGGCAAGATGGTTCTCAATCGAGTATTGAGGCTTGCCGGAGAGGATCGGAGCGGAGGAACTAAACCAAGTTTAAGGAGAAAAAAATGGCTCAAATCACCATGAAACAAATGCTGGAAGCCGGGGTTCACTTCGGTCATCAGACTAAACGCTGGAATCCTAAAATGAAGCCCTACATCTTTGGGGCGCGCAATGGTATCTACATTGTTGATCTGCAGAAAACCGTCCGTTATTTTAAAACTGCTTATCAATTTATTCAGGATACTGTTGCTAACGGCGATAAGGTTTTGTTCGTCGGCACCAAAAAGCAGGCACAGGATGCTATCAAGGAAGAATCTCTCCGTTCTGATCAGTATTTTGTCAATAACCGTTGGTTAGGTGGAATGTTAACGAATTTTTCTACCATCAAGGCGAGTATTGATCGATTAAAGAAGATTGAAGCAATGGTGGCAGATGGCACCATCGAACAATATACCAAAAAAGAGGCTCTTCAGCTGGAACGTCAGCGGGAAAAATTAGAAAAGAACCTTGGTGGAATTAAAAATATGACCAAGTTGCCCGGCGCTGTTTTTGTTATTGACCCCAAAAAAGAAGCGATCGCAGTCCAGGAAGCCAACAAACTTGGTATCCCCGTGGTTGCAGTTGTTGATACCAACTGTGATCCTGACAATATTGATTATGTCATCCCGGGGAATGATGATGCGATTCGTGCAATTCGACTGTTTGCCTCACGCATGGCGGAAGCTTGTCTTGAAGGTGACCAGCGGCGTAAAGATAAAAAACAGACTGTCGCTGAAGGTAAAGATGAGCCGGTTGTGGAAGTTACCTCAGCACCTGTATCCCAGGCTCCGGCCGTCGAGAAGGAAGCAGCTCCAGAGGTTGCTGTGGCTGAAGTGAAAGAGCCTGTTTCTGAGTAGCTAAATTCTTTTTTTAAAATATTGAGCAGGCCAACGGCCGGGTTTAGGCCCGGCCGTTGGTTTAACTGAAAAATACCGCGGGGACATTGTCCCGCTGATAAAATTATGGAGGAAAGATTATGAGTATTACAGCAGCAATGGTCTCCGAGTTACGTAAGAAAACCGGAGCAGGGATGATGGATTGTAAAAAGGCCTTGATCGAAACCACGGGAAACATGGATGAGGCCGTTGATTTTTTACGGAAAAAGGGGCTTTCTGCTGCCGCTAAAAAATCTGGTCGAGTTGCCTCCGAAGGGGCTGTTGCCGCCGGTTCAGAAGGGACTGTCGGTGCCATGGTTGAACTCAATGCTGAAACTGATTTTGTCGCTAAGAATGAGGCATTTCAGGCATTTGTTGCCGGGGTAAAAAATATAATTCTGGCTAATGATGTTGCTGATGTGAAAGCTCTAGAGTCACTCGCTTATCCGGGGACTGGCCGCACCGTTGCTGAAGAGCTGACTCATCAGATTGCTACCATTGGTGAAAATATGGGAATTCGCCGTTTGGCCCGTATTGATGTTGGGCAGGGGGTTGTCACCTCTTATGTCCATGGTGCTGGTAAGATCGGTGTACTGATTGAATTACAGACTGAATCGACAGACGAAAAGGTTGTTGCTTTGGGCAAACAGTTGGCCATGCATGTGGCAGCAGCAGCACCTCAATATTTGGATCGTGACAGCGTTCCTGCTGATGTAGTTGAAAAAGAAAAAGAGATTATGCGGGTCAAGGCGCTGGACAGTGGTAAACCGGAAAAAATTGTTGAGAAAATTATTCTTGGTCAGATCAACAAATATTTTGGTGAAGTGTGTCTGATGGAGCAGGCTTTTGTTATTGATCCCGATCAAAAGGTTGGTAAACTTGTTGCTGCACTGGGTAAGGAGCTTGGCACCGACATTACATTAAAGAGTTATGTTCGCTATCAACTCGGCGAAGGGATTGAAAAAAGAGAGGATGACTTTGCTGCCGAAGTTGCAGCATTAAGTAAATAATTACTTCTTTTATCTGCGTGTCGATCTGGCACTTAACCTATAATGAACAGGAGCGACTGTGGCTACGATCAAATACCGACGAATTTTACTGAAGTTAAGTGGTGAAGCTCTGGCTGGTGAACAAGGCTATGGAATCGATCCTGATGTTATTAACGGGATCGCGACTGAAATCAAAGAAGTGAGTAGCCTGGGTGTAGAGATCGCTGTTGTTATTGGTGGCGGTAATATTTTCCGTGGTCTGGCTGCCTCCTCCAAGGGGATGGATCGTGCCAGCGCCGATTACATGGGAATGTTGGCTACCGTTATGAACAGTCTGGCAATGCAGGATGCTTTGGAAAAACAGGGAGTTGTGACCCGGGTTCAATCCGCGATTGATATGCAGCAGATTGCCGAGCCATATATTCGCAGACGGGCCGTTCGCCATCTTGAAAAAGGTCGTGTCGTGATTTTCAGTGCTGGTACCGGGAATCCTTATTTCACTACTGATACTGCTGCCAGCTTACGTGCTATGGAGATCAATGCCGAGGTTATTTTAAAGGCAACCAAGGTCGATGGTATTTACTCTGCTGATCCTAAAAAAGATAAAAATGCAGTCAGACTGCCCAAATTAACCTATCTGGAAGTTTTGCAGAAAGGTTTACAGGTTATGGATGCAACTGCAACTTCACTGTGTATGGATAACAATCTCCCGATGATAATTTTTGATATGACTCAACGTGATAATATCAAGAGAGTCGTTCATGGTGAGGAGATTGGTACAATTGTTCAGGGAGGCGCCAAAGATGATAAATGAGGTTTTGAGTGAAGCTCGTACCGCTATGGATAAAGCGGTAAAGTCTTTAAAGAAAGATATGACTAAAGTTCGTACCGGTCGAGCAAGTGTCTCTTTATTAGATGATGTTAAAATTGAATATTATGGGGTGCCGACGCCACTCAGTCAGGTAGCGACTCTGGCTGTTCCAGAGGCACGGTTGATGACGATACAACCCTGGGAGAAAAATCTCATTCCTGATATCGAGAAAGCAATTTTTAAGGCTGATCTGGGAATGACTCCGTCATCGGATGGGGTGCTGATCCGGTTGCCGGTTCCCGCGTTGACTGAAGAGCGGCGCAAGGAAATGGTGAAAATTATTAAACGGATGTCAGAAGAGACAAAAATTTCTGTGAGAAATTCACGCCGTGATGCCAATGAAAATCTCAAGATGTTGGAAAAAGAGAAAGAAATTACCGAAGATGATCTTAAACGAAGTGAAAAAGATGTGCAGCAACTGACCGATGAATTTGTCAGCGCCATCGATTCTATAGTACAAAATAAAGAGCGGGAGGTTATGGAAATTTGACCTCGAACCTGCTCTTTGGCTAAGGGAGATAGTCAATGGTTTTAAAAATAAGTGATGAGTGTATCGGTTGTGGAACCTGTGTTGAATCCTGTCCAACAGATGCTATTGTCGAATCAGGAGATATTTACATTATTACAGATGAGTGTGACGAGTGTAGTGCTTGCGTTGATGTGTGTCCGGTGAATGCTATTATCAACTGATCCATTTTATATTAGGTATTGAAAAAGGGCGTTATTAAAGCGCCCTTTTTTTATGGAAGAAGAGATTTTAGTCGATCAATTTCTTGCCGATCAACTGTCAATTGTGTTATTTCTCCTAGCTGTATTTTTATATTAAGTGTCCTTTCTTAGGTTTTTTTAGATGTCAAAATTGCCAGGAATAATAACAGATCCACCTCTCGAACACCTTGCTATCATTATGGATGGAAATGGACGTTGGGCCAAGCAGCGGGCATTACCACGATTTGCGGGGCATAAACAGGGTGTTGAGACGGTTACCAAAATTGTTGATGAATGTGTTCATCGTGGTATCCGGTTCCTGAGCCTGTTTGCCTTCAGTTCAGAAAATTGGGGTCGTCCACGTCCTGAAATTGATGCATTGATGGGGTTGTTACTGCAGTTCTTGACGTCACAGCGACAGAAGATGTTGCGCGAAGGGATCCGGCTGCGGGTGATTGGTGATACCTCCCGTTTGTCGCAATCCATCCAGAATGCTCTGGCTGATGCTGAAAAAGAGACTATGTTCGGGGAAACACTGACTTTAGTCCTGGCTCTTTCTTATGGTGGCCGAGATGAAATTATGCGTGCGGCCAAACAGATTGCCCGGGAAGCTCTAGCCGGTTCTCTGGATATTGAACAACTCGATAATCGCTCTTTTTCAAGGTTTCTTGATACCGGAGATATCCCTGAACCCGATCTGCTGATTCGAACCAGTGGTGAAATGCGGATCAGTAACTTTTTACTTTGGCAAGCCGCCTATGCAGAGCTGTATTTTACTGATGTCCTCTGGCCTGACTTTAGTGCTGAGGAACTACAGAAAGCACTGGATGAGTATGCATGTCGTAAGCGGCGCTTTGGCCTTGTCGATGATTAATAAATTTGAACCAAGGAGTTAAGTGATTAAACAGCGCATCATTACTTCTATTGTTGCTTTACCATTACTGATTTTGCTGCTGGGATATGCCAATCCGGCAGTTTTCTCTGGTTTTGTGGCGTTGGTTTTGTTTTTAAGCTTGATCGAGTTCAATCAGATGGGCCTGGGCGCTGAGCATCGTTTTGAGCAGGGGCTTGCGTCTGTTGTTGGGG
>Ga0256827_10002028_pt1 | contig 13049 bp, 20 predicted proteins | sample CV84metaG_FD_185977 | JGI IMG/M metagenome (GOLD analysis project Ga0256827, IMG submission 185977) | Hydrothermal vent microbial communities from East Pacific Rise, Pacific Ocean - CV84 | ecosystem: Environmental > Aquatic > Marine > Hydrothermal vents | place: Pacific Ocean: East Pacific Rise... | reverse complement strand
GTTGGTATTAATAAAGATGGGTTAGATCAAACCACTATTAATGTTGAAAGTATAGTATTTGAAATTGATAATGTTATCCTTTCTAACCAAAATGCTCCTTTAGATGTAGTAACACCATTCTTAAATGATGCAACCGACACTCTAAAAGCTAAAGCGTATGTTCATAAAAATACTGACAATGGTGCTATCGTTTCTGCTATGACCGCAGAAGATGAGGCTGGAAATAATATTGATGGTTTTAAACTGGCTATGATTAAAGATCTTAATTCAAATGAAATGAATCAAAATAATTCAAATATTGTTATTTATTTGCTTCAAGAAAATCAAACAGTTCCTGTCAAATTTGCAATGTTTAAAAATTATTTAAATGTTGTACTTGGTGGTGGTAGTGTAATTGCTGGTATTGATATAGCTGCTCTTACTGCTCTATTCGTAAAATAATTAGTTGGATTCTTCCAACTAATTTCTTTTTCTATTTAAGTTTCTTTTAATCCTTGTTTTGATATAATTATTTTATCAAAAAACAAAAAGGATAAAAATTGGAAGACACAAACCACACTGAAATTACTATTGTTGAAGAAGATGTATTTAACCACAATGAAAGATTGACTGAAATTCAATCTCGTATCGTGAATCTTAATGAAGATGCTGATGTTATTACTTCTGAAGCTCTTTCAAATGCCAAAACATCAGATTTAACAGAACATCAAGAGGCTTTAGTTACTGCTATTATGGCAATTCAGGAAGCTACCGGTGAAGAGATTGAAGACAAAGGAATGATTTCGGGTTTTTGGAATAAATTTACTTCAAGCTTTGGGTTAGCTAAAAAAATCAAAAAGAGTGTACAAGAAAACTTTGTTGAAAATGCATCATTACAAGAAAATATCGATACTATTTTTGAAGCATTAGAAGGGTCAATTGTTGCAACTGAACAAGATATGGGAACTCTAGCTAACTTACAAAATTCATTATCATCTAGTGTTGATTTAGGTCAAGAGCTAGTTGGTGAAATTGAAGCCGAAATTAACAGTTTGGGTAACAGCAATGATGATTTGATGGATGTGGCTAAAATGGAAGGGTTACTTAGAGAACTTAAATCTATCAATCTTGTAAATACGAATACAGCTAATCAAATCAAAGCTCAAGTTTCAATGACGACTGGTATGGCTCAACAATTAAGAGAAGTTAGACCTATATTAAAAAATCTTATTAAGTCACAGACTCTTGTAGCATTACAAAATGCAAGAATGGGTCAAGCGAAAGAAGTAAGAGATTTAGTATCTGGTGTAGTTAATGATTTCGTAACTAAAAATAATGAAAATACAAATAATACTATTTTGGATGCAATTGAATATTCTGGAAAAACTGTTATTGCTCAAGAAACTGTTGAAGAGTTAGGTACTCAGCATGATACATTTGTTAAAGAATTATCATACATTGTTAAAGACCTTAACAAGCAAAAACTAGCATATAACAAAACTGTTGATAAAGTTACACACCAGCTTAATGCCGGTTTAGCAGAATTACCTAAACTTATGGCAGGCACACCAACTAATTTAAACCAGAAGAAGTTGAATAGTGCTTCAAAAAAAGTTCCTGAGAAGATTTAAGAAAACAATGAGCTTATCAAGTATTCAGGGGGTTCAACCCCCTTTAGATGAAGTAGAATTTGTATACAATTTCTACCCACAATTCAAATCTGAAATCAATTATAATAAATTTTCATTTACAAACCCACCCGTGATAAATGTTTTTGAATTAATCAAAGAAGGTAAAAAATTCAACAATGCTGTTAATCAATTGAAAAGATATGTTATGTGTGCGAAAAACACTAATCATACCATGAATAATCAATTTGTATATTGTTTGGAAATTGAAAGAGTATATGCAATAGTTGAACCTTCCAAAACAATAGATCTCGTTATAGGCGAAACAATTATCCCTGATGAAGTTAAAGAATCTCCAATTTCACACAAAACTCTGTATCTGATGAAAGATGGAAATCTTATGATTGGATATAGTGTAGGTGTTTCTTATTTTCAAAAAGAACCAATAATCAAACAAATTATCGAAACAGTTAAAGGGTCATTCACCCACTCAAAAAAAGATCTTAAATCAATTATCAATTCATTCAATAAAGCTCAAGATGATTGGAATGAGGTTTATTTAAAATATCCCGATTACGCGGTTTAAAAGGAAATTAGAATGGAAGAATTAGTCAAAATCAATGGAATTATTCCTGATGAAATTAAAGTTATTTATCAACCTCTTTTAGATAGTAATACATACAGTTTTTTAAATGGAAAAATAAATATCCCTTCTACAACAAAAATTTCTATTTGGACTGTTAAAAGTGATGGACCTATTTTTGATAAATTTAAAAAGGATTTTGAGCAATCCAAAGCATTTTTAGATCAGTTCAGTAATGTTGTTGATAACGTGATGTTTGTAGGTGTTTTTAAAAAGAAAGACGTTGAGTCTTTTGAAGGAGCTTTAATCCAAACACACTTAATCGATTTGCCTTCAAAAGAGATACGAGAAATCTCAGACAATGAACGTTCCAATAGTAGAAGCCTTTTAAAAATGAAAGATGGTACTTACGGTGTAGATTTCTTAAGACAATTTTATTTTGGACAGCAGGAAGCAGAACTCGAGATAATTAAAAATATTAGCTCAATATTGAATTCGGCAGAATCAGAATTATCAAGCATCATCAATGATTTTAAGACAACAAAAAAAGAGTGGTATCAAATCACAGAAAATTATCCCGAATTTAAAATTTAATCAGTATTTAAGATACTTTTTGATATAATCATTCAAAAGAAAAGGAAAAAATATGAATCAATTTTTATCACTTGACATAGGAAATAACAAAGTAACGATAGATCTATCTAAAGTTAGGAAACAGGGTTTAATTGTTGAAAGAACTTTATTAGGTAAGAAACCCAAAGTGGTAATTTACTATGATGATCGACCTGAAACACCCGAAGTAAATATTGAATTGAGTTCAGAAGAAGAAGCTCAGAATGTTTTTGGAAGAATTCAAGATAAATTAAATAAATGGTCTGAAGCTTCTAGCTCAGCTAGACTAAAAATCCTAGAACAAGAATTAGAAATAATGAGACAACAAAAGAAAGCAATGGTAGATGAAAAGAAAGTTCTTCTTGAAGTTTTTGATAAATTTAAAGAGATGATGCAAATCATGGAAGACGACACAAAAACATCTTCATTAGTAGAATCAATTAAAGAACTTTAAGTGCTACTAGAGGAAATATCAATTCTTGATAAGAAATTTAATGAAGAGAAATTCTATGATTTTCTAAATTTAGAAATACTGAGTTTTTATGCAGATGATGAAAAAATCCCAAATGTAGATATTGTTCAATTTGTGAGAACTTATCATCATGGGAGATTTCAGAAATTAACAATACGAATAGCAATTGAACCTCTTTTTAGAACTGAGAAAAACTTTATTTTTGATGATGGTAATATTTTAGGTTTTCCTAACAGAGGAAAATCTTCAAGAACATATGAAGAAGCTCTTAATCATATATTGCACAGTGTTTTGATAGAAGTGCAAAGTGAAATGTTTATTCAATCAGCATTTAAAAGAACTTATGAACGCAATATAAGAAATTACCCTCATAATAGTATGATTGGTAATCGAGTTATTGAGGAATTTAAGAAATATTTCGAAGAATTAATTAAAGAATAAAGAATGGAAATGATGGAAACACCAGCAGAAGAAATCACCAAATTAAAAGAACCTGAATTCGATATGGAAACTCACATCAATTATGGTGAAAAAACCTTAAGACTGAATAGAGTAAATTTAAAAAGCCTTGGAAAAGAAGCAACAAATAAATTTGTTTTGCCGTTAGATTCTTCAAAAGAAGAGGACCTTAAAAAATTCGAACATTTAACCAAACAACCATTCAGCTTCTTAGAATACAATAAAGCTAGATTTTCAGTTTCATTGATTGATAAAAATGGTGTTATAACCGGAGACGATTATACAAATACAGTTAATGCATACATAGAATTAGCATCTTTCCATGAGAAACTGAAAAACAAAAGAACCGAAACAAAAAAGAGATTGAAAAAATTAAAAAAAGCTGTTGAACTCTTAAGAAATGAAATTCAAGCACTGAAAGATGCATTCGAAAGAAAATCAAAAAACTTTAATAACAAAAAATATCTTAAATTTATCGCTTCAAGAACTACTTCAAATATCAAAAAAATGCGAATAGCAGAAGACATTTGTGTTAGGAGAATCGAAGCATTGGAACATAACAGATTGATTAATGAACCGATTAATTTCTTTGAAAGAGCTTCCAAATTGTATCTTGGAGAAACAGGTAAAGACATTATTAAAGATATAAAAACATTGAATTATTCTTCTGAGAAAACATATTTTAAAGCAATTGGGTATCTGTTTTTTCTTTTAGATTTCTTAAATAAAAATCAGAATAAAGATATGTCAGCGCCTTTATTATCATTCATCAACAATGAAAAAACGAATACCATTAAATACCCTAGAATATTTAAAGTTATGACAGGACACATGTTTATTCATACTAAAATTTTTGTGAAGTCTTTTTCGATGTCATTACCTGAAATGAGAGTAGAAGAAAATTAAAAAATGTAAAATAAAGTGAAAAAGGATAAAAATAATGAGAAGATTTATTATAGGTGATGTTCATGGGTGTTTCAAAACACTAAAAGGTTTAATTAATCAACTTCCGTTAGATTATGATGATTATAGACAATTGGTATTTGTTGGTGATTTGATAGATAGAGGGAGAAATTCTCGAGATGTTTTGAATTTCATCAGAGATAATAATATCACCTGTGTTCAAGGTAATCATGAAGCAATGATGGTTGACGCTTATACCAGATTCATCAAATATGAAGAACCATTAAAATATTCCGATTGGTGTCACAATGGTGGGGTGAATGTGTTAGACGAATATACCACCAATAATAAATTTGATTTTGAAACCTTTTCTCAGGATTGTCTTTTCGTAAAATATTTACCAAAAGTATTAACTTTTCAATACAATGAGACAAAAGATCTTCTTGTTTCTCATTCTGGAGCATTAGATTATATTGATGAATTAAATATGGTAACGAATAAAATTGAAAAATCGGACGTATTAGATGAAAAATTAAATAAACATAAACAGTATTTGATTGAAAATATTCAATGGGAGCGAGTTGAACCTCTCAAGACACATGATAAATATTTTAATGTTTTTGGTCATTCACCTATTTACTTTTTTAAGCAAACCATTCCAAAAGAAAACTTATTCAGTGATGTTTTGATAAACAAAAACAAAGGTTATGCGAATGTCGATTTGGGATGTGTTTATAAAAAGCCTGCAATTTTTAATGGTGATGAAGGGAAATTGGTAGCTATAGCCTACCCAGATTTAAAAGTGTTTCTACAGAAAAATATCGAGGATTAAAGATGTCAGTAGAAGATTTAAAAAATAAAGAAGGAACCGAAATGTTTCTTGTTCGGTATTCTGCAAATCCAGTTCCACAACTCGAAGAAGTAGTTTTAAAAGAAGTATATAAAAGTGGTAGAAATGAATATGTATTGATTAAGAGAGAGAATCAGAAATACAGGAGATTACCAATACAAAGAGCCACCAATAGGTTATTTACAAACCCATTAGATGCTATTAGAAATTTAATGGAATGTAGAAAATCTAGGAAGAGTACGACACCGCTATCCTTTGAAGAACATGAAATGCTTGTCATGAGTTTAAAAGAAAAGCCTGAATTATGGATTTAAAGATAAAAAAAGAAATAAATAGAATTAAAAGGTTACACTATGCTATCCATTGACCACATTTACAATAAATTTAAAGATAAAGATAATCTCAAATCTAAAGAAATATTAGACATCATTGAATTGATAGAAAATACAAGCACATTTGATAACTCAATACATTCAACGACGGATTTATATGTATTATTTGCTAAAAAATCAAACGATTTGAAGATAATTAAAAAAATGATAGAGTCACAAATCAATGAATATCGATCTGATTTTATTTTTAGATTGTTTGATGAAGGCAACAAAACATTATTTGATGAATTCTGGGAAGATTACCCTACATTCCAAATTAAAATGTTTGACTCTAAGTTTACAGACGCAAAACAATTAGAAGCCGTTTATAATGATATTACAAAAAGAAAAAATATCCCAAAACAATTTAAAAACGATATGAAAAATCTAATATTCTTGCACCCTAATTGCCCTCCTAAAATTTTAAACAGACAATTAAAAAATTTAGAGACTTTAGAATTATTAGCATCAAGAAAAACAATACACGACAAACTATTTGAAACTATGTGTCTGTATTCTAAAGTAGATCGAACCAAACAAAACAGTATTTTCGATGCTTTACTATCGAATATGAATATAGATTGGGATAAAATTTCAGAAGGGGTTGATTTAAAATCAATGTTAAAAGATTATAATATTTTGTCGCAAAGAAGACAGGGTAGTATTTACAAATTCTTCACAAGAGATGATACCCCTGAAAAAGCTAAGTTTGTATTCTACAAAATAACAAACGATAATACTTTTATGCCTAAACACACTAAAGAATTGTTTATGGTTTAAGGATGATTAAACGATGTATAAAGTAAATGAAGGATTAATTTCAAATATTTGGAATAAAATTACAACACCCGAAGAAGATAAATATATTTCTGGGGATTTTGGATACTATTGGACAGTAACAAAAGGTAATGAAGATATAGAAAATTCAATAATTGATGAGTATATAGATGTCTCTGATGCAGGTTTAACATCCTTAAGAGGTGCACCTAAAGAAGCTAAGGGATTTAATTGTTCAGACAATAACCTAATTTCTCTAGAATTTTCTCCTGAAATAATTAATGGGGATTTTAATTGTTCCTCAAATAAATTAAAATCATTGGAGTACGGACCAAAAACAGTAAATGGTAATTATGTATGCACATTAAACAAATTACAAAACCTTCAAGGATCTCCAAGAAGTACTAAGGGGTTTTACTGCGAATATAATAAATTGTCGACATTAGTTGGAGCACCCGATATGGTTGATGAGTTTAGATGTCAAAATAATAGATTATCAGATTTAGTTTTTTTACCTCAAATAGTAAATGAGGATTTACATGCAGAACATAATCTTCTCGAAACTTTTAAGGGATGTCAATCTAAAATAAAAGGTAGGATAATCATTCATCAAAATTTAAACAAATATCTTGAAGAAGAATATCATATTAGAAATAAACATTCAGATTATTCGGAAGGCGAAATACAAGATTTACTATTCAAACAAACAAGAAACCGAGAATTTTTATCAGATGAAGCTAATGAAATATTAATGTAAAGGAGAATAAATGAAATATAAAGAGGGTGACTTTGGATACTGGTGGACTGTAACAGAAGGAAACGATGATATAGAAGGAGAAGTTTATGATGGAGATATCGATTGCTCCTTCGAAAAAATATCATCTCTCAAAGGTTGTCCTGATACGGTTGTGGGTGCTTTTGATTGTTCAAATAATAAGTTGACAACATTGAAATATTCACCCGAAATAGTATCAAATTTGTATGTATCATATAACCAATTGTCATCATTACAATATATACCATATTCAAAAACTAGCATCAATTGCTCTGTAAACCCATTATCAAAACCCGATTCATTAGTAGGGTTACAGGATATTGTAGAACATGTCTTAAATTTAACTAATTGTGAACTAATTTCAACCAAAGGTTTATCCACCAAAATTAAAGCAGATTTAGAATTAGCATATAACAACTTGATTCAATTTGAAGATAAAAATATCTCCGTTGACAGATTATTAGATATATCTAATAATCATTTTGAGTCCTCCAAGACTATACCTGTTTGTGGGGGGTTAATTTGTACCAATAATTCTAATAAATATATTAAAATGGAATATGATCTCAGAAATACATATCCAAACCTTTCAGAAGTGGAAATCCAGAATGAAATGTTCAAAAAAACTAAAGATAGGATTTATCTTTCAAAAGAAACAAATAGCTTATTCATGTAAAGGAGAATAAATGAAATATAAAGAAGGTGACTTTGGATACTGGTGGACAATATCCAAAGGAAACGATGATATAGAAGGAGAAGTTTATGTCGGGGATATCGATTGCATTGAAAATGGGTTAACATCGCTCAGAGGATCACCAGAAGAAACAACAGGTTATTTAGATATTCGAGATAATGAATTGACCAATTTAGAATATGCTCCTAAAAAAGTCTTAGAATTATATATATCGGGTAATCAATTATCTTCATTGAAAAATATACCATATTCTAAAGGAACAATTCAATGTTCTTGGAATCCCTTATCAAAACCCGATTCATTAGTAGGGTTACAAAATGAAGTAGAAGGACTAATTTTATCATATTGTGATTTAATTTCTACTAAAGGTATTTCTAAGAAAATTTCTGGAGAATTAAATCTTTCGGATAACCAATTGGAAGAGTTTGGACAAGGCGACGTAGAAAAAGCAGATTTTATCGATATAGCTTCAAATCAATTTAAATCGGCTGCATCAATACCTCCTTGTGACGGTATTGATGCAGGTGACAACCCTAATAGGTATCTTGAAGATGAATATAAGTTCAGGAAAGAGAATCCCAATCTTTCAGAAGTGGAAATCCAGAATGAAATGTTCAAAAAAACTAAAGATAGGATTTATCTTTCAAAAGAAACAAATAGCTTATTCATGTAAAGGAGAATAAATGACAAATGAAGAAATCAAAAAATATTTGGAACAATATGAAGAAGAAATAAATAATGTTCTTATAGGACAGGGTTTCTCTCTTAAAAGAATAATCAAAGTACAAGATTATTCTAATGGCTTAATTCCTGTTCGTACAGAAATAAAAGGTTTGCATACAGATGTCATAGATACAACATTAGAAATTAGTTTCGATCCGGATTTAGTGTCTGATGGTTCCGGTTTCGTCATGAAATACCCTTTAGGAATCTCTATTGATTTCAAGAGCCTGACACCTAATTTAACTTATGCTAATCTCCTTAAGCATTATCTTTTTTGTGTTGAAGAAGAAAGATTAAAAAAACTCATACCTAGAAAGTCAATAGCAGAACACTTAAAAAGATTGCTTCGACTAAGTATCGAAGATGATGAGAAAAAAGCCTTAATGCGAAAACTATTTTATGGTACGACTTATGAAGTCTTTGCTCCTGATGAACTAAAAGATATTTTTCTTTTCAGTGAAGATTAAGAAAAAAATGATATAATTATGAAAGAAAGAACATATGAGGAAGACCTTTTCAAACTTTATGTTTTGAATTCGAGAACCACAGACCCCCAAATGATTTTAGAAAATCTTGAGAAAGAAATATCAATTTTTAATATTTTAAAATTAACAAAACAAGGATTTAGAGATGAAGATTCAGAAATAATAAACAAACTATCCAATGGAATTAAAATCAAATACCCTCCAGATGATTTTCCAGAATACTACCTTTAAAGGACAATAGATATGAGATTAAAAGATTTAATAAATAGTAAGAAAATTTCTATAAAAAGTTTAAAAACTCTAATTGAAAAAAGTGATAAACCCATTTACGTTTTAGTAGCAGGTTCAGTTGGTGCAGGAAAAAGTTTCATTATTAATAAATTCTTATCCGATACAGATGTAATTGATCCAGACGATTTTACAAAATCATTAGGGAATGAAACATACAATTCTTCTAATGTCGCTAAATCAATGAGTTTAGTTCGAAAGGCTGTAAAAGATAAATTAAATAAAAAAGAAAGTTTTGTTCAACAAGGCACTTCTGCAAATTTACAAAATACTATTAAAAAATTGATACAAGCAAAGAAAGCAGGATTTAAGACGGTGCTTCTTTATGTTTCCGCTCCTATTGAACAAGCATTCGAACAAATTCAACAAAGAGTGAAAAAAGGTGGTCATGGTAAAGACATTGATTTCAAAAAAATAGATAAAACTTATAAAGGATCTAAATTGACTTTCAAAGCACTTACAGGCGAAAATATAAATTCATTCGATATAGAAGATAAAAATAGGATTCAAAAAGCACTTGATTTTCTCAATAAATCATTCAAGGACATTAGTACACTTTCACATGCTCAATCTTATGTAGACTTCTATGTAGAAGTTGACAATACGTACAAAGTCTAAAAAATGAATTACTTCCCTAATTTCAGTCAAGTTAGATTTAACGAAATTTCCAGAATGAACAAACATTTGATGGAAAGTGAAATTGAACAAGAACTTAACGCATTAGCTGAGACCTTTAAAAAAATGAAACCGCAAATGCAAGGTCAATTGAATAACCGGGTTCTTAAACATTTAAAAAAATCATTCAAATTAGAAGAAGGTTTATATTTAGATGCTATTTTTTTAGACGTTAGTCCTATAAGAGCAATTAATTGGTTTAGAATGGAATACAAATTACCATTCAAATTTGATTTAGAATTTTTAAATATCTTATCTTTCTTGGTGTACTCCAAAAAATTTTCATACTCTTACCCTGAACTTTTAATTTGAAAAAAATGTAAAATAACTATATAGAAGAAGAGATAATTTCAAAATCTTCCTAGATAATTTCAGAAGGAACAAAATTGCAAATCGAGCAAGAACCGAAAATAGATTACGATAATATTAATAACCCAATAGTTATAAATTCACAGAAATTAAAAAATTAAGGGGAAGAAATAATATGGAAGTCATATCAGAATCACAATGGTTTTTGGAAAGAAGCATTTTACCTTTATTAAATTTGAAGAATGATAGAAAAAATACAAAAAAACATTATCTTAATTCTTGGAAAAACATAGAAAAAGTAAAATTAAAGGACCAAAAATGCAAATTGATAAAGAACAATTAAACGAAACCGTAATCAGAATAGAAGCAATTTTTTTAAAATTGGAAAATACTTACAAAAAAGATAAACTAGAGTTCTTCAATCAGGTAATTCTCCACACATTAGGTTATCCTCCAAAAAACATCGAATTAACTAAAGAAAAAGTTAAAGAACATTCTTTGATTTATTTAGCAGACCCAATCAAAGAGAAAATCGTAAAAGTTAAAGTTATTGAAATCAATAGACTTTACGAACAAGCTATTAATAAGATTGATTTTAATTACCCAAATTTTCATAATTTCTTAACATTACTTCAAAAAGTTAGATACGAAACCAAGAAAAAGTATCTTGACACTAAAGATAAAAGATATGATACTGTTCAATTTTTAATCAAAATGTTTTTAAATTTAGTTTACGGAGCTATCAATAATCCTTTATCCATTCTAAGAACATCGATGGTCAAACCAAGAGATTTCGTTATTCAAGAGTCTAATAGAATTGTGCTAGGTGTTTTAAATATTTTAATCGAAAACCGAATCCCAATTTTTAGTGTTGAGACAGATGAAATATTTTGTGGAGGTTTTGATGATGAAATAGAATTCCGAATCAAACTATTTTTAGAAGAAAATAATTTATTCGGAATGGTTCAAAACTTAGGCGATATGATTTTTATCAAAAAGAAAAAATGGATTCAATTAAATCAATACTCTTCAAAAGGCTTTATCAATGCTGATGAAAGACTTTTAAATACAGTTCTTGAAGATAATTTAATTTTTAAAAAATAAATAAAAATTAAAAGAGAGTTTATGAAATACAAAAAAGGCGAATTTGGATACTGGTGGACTGTACTTAAAGGTAATGATGATATTGAATGGGAACATGTTGATGGTGACATCAATTGCCATCTTAAAAAATTGACTTCTCTTAAAGGTGCACCAAAAACAATAAATGGGAGGTTCGATTGTTCATTCAATTTTTTAATCGATCTCAAATATTCACCTGAATCCGTTAATGGAACTTTCGATTGTGAAGGTAATAATTTGGAGACTCTTGAAGGCGCTCCCAAAACAGTTCAGGGAGATTTCAACTGCGTCAACAATAATTTAACTTCTTTAAATGGTTTACCATCAATCATAGTAGGTAAATCATATTTCTTTAAAAATGCAAACAAACATCTTGAAATTGAATATGAAGTAAGAAAAACATTTCCTAATTATTCAGAATCAAAAATTCAAAACGAAATGTTTAGAAGAACCAAAGATAAAAGTTATCTTTCAAAAGAAGGGAATAGTTTATTCTTATAAGAGGAAATCAACATGAAATACGAAGAAGGTGAATTTGGATACTGGTGGACGGTAACTAAAGGTAATGATGATATTGAAGATGGTATTCTAAATGAATCTTTGATATGTGGTTGGGTCGAGTTATCATCATTGAAAGGTTGTCCAAAAATAATACACGGGGATTTCGATTGTTCTCACAATAAACTTAAAACTTTGAAGTTTGGACCGAGTATAGTTACAGGAAATTATTATTGTCATGTGAACGAACTGAGAACATTAGATTATCTTCCTATTGAAAGTGGTGGGGTTTTTAATTGTTCGGATAACAAGCTTAAAAATCTCAAAGGTGCTATGAAAGTTATACAAGATGATTTTAATTGTGCGTACAATGAACTTAAAAATCTAATAGGTGGGCCAGAAACAGTTTTAGGTGATGTTGATTGTGCAGACAACGAATTGGAAACGATTGAAGGATGTCCGAAGATTATAGAAGGAACATTTAATTGTAACTCCAATAATTTAAGAATATTAAAAGCGGCACCCGTAAACAGTAAGAACGGTTATAATCATTTTTACGCTTATCAAAATCCAGGGAAACACCTTGAAGAAGAGTTCAAATGCAGGATGCAAAATACTAACCTTTCAGAAGCAGAAATCCAAAACGAAATGTTTAGAAGAACTAAAGATAAAAGTTATCTTTCAAAAGAAGGGAATAGTTTATTCTTATAAGAGGAAATCAACATGAAATATAAAGAAGGTGAATTTGGATATTATTGGACTGAAATAAAAAACCGTAAAGACATTGAAGGAACAGTTTACAAAAGACCTATCAATGTAGCTGGACAAGAACTTACTAGTTTGAGA
>Ga0256827_10002027_pt1 | contig 13049 bp, 15 predicted proteins | sample CV84metaG_FD_185977 | JGI IMG/M metagenome (GOLD analysis project Ga0256827, IMG submission 185977) | Hydrothermal vent microbial communities from East Pacific Rise, Pacific Ocean - CV84 | ecosystem: Environmental > Aquatic > Marine > Hydrothermal vents | place: Pacific Ocean: East Pacific Rise... | reverse complement strand
CAAGTTGAACTTTACCTTCTCCACCTACTTGCTCATTTTGAAGCATTGGATCACAATTTACTACTGTTACTACTGGTGCTGTATCACCTACGTTTACTTCTGTTCCGCCTAGATTACATACGATGTCGTTTTTAAATGTTACTGTTGCCATTTTTAATTCCTTAAAATAATTTGATACACGTATTATGACTTAAATAGGATAAAATTAGTCTTAATTAAACTATTTTTCTTGATTTACATCAATTTTTATTTTTGCAAGTACCCTATCAAGTGCCGCTACAGCATCATGTTTAAAGTCGCTCTGTACCTTATAGTAACACTTGAAACCTTTTTTAACCTCTACTCTTATATAGCCATTAAAGTCCCCACCTACACTTTTAACCACAAGATTGTCACATTTACCTACATGATAACGGGTAAGATTTACTCTATATGTACAGCTACTATTATCCTCTATTCCAAAGACATTTTGAAGTTGTTGTTTATCTGAACTGTTTAACCCTACATAGTTTAAACAAGTGAAGGTTTTAGAAGGAGTTGTGATAGATGAAGTATATGTAGGAAAATCTTCTTTACACCCTATAAGAAAAAATAGAAGTAAAGAAGAGATAAAAAAGTTTCGCATTAGATGTTTACTATAGCTTTTACCCATTTTTCCATTGCTGCATTGGCTTCTGGATTTGGAGCTTCCATAAAACTCACTACAAAGCTCTCTCCCATATCGGCAACACCAAATGAACGTGGACGCACAGCCATCATTTCAGGTTTAGGCAATGCCTTCCCAAAACAACAGATAAGATTTTTAGCATCTTTAATACCTTCTGCAATCTCACCTACTTCTAGGCTAGATGTATGTGAATAATGGTCAAACATACCAATATATACAGCAATAGGATGTGCTTCTATCTGTTCTTTCAAATAGGCTATCACCTCATCTACATTTTTATATGTCGTCTCATTTTTACTAATCTCAATAGTAAATACTGGGTATTTTTCCATAACTGTGATTTGTTTCATTCTTCTTATTTTCCTTATTTTAATAGTTTATTTTCAATGACTTACTTTAAATTACATACCTGGGATTCTTGGAATTTTTCCAAGTTTAGAGTTGCGACAGTACCAACCCCATCCTTTTTTCATCCAGTGACCTATGATTGGTAGTGGAATCATCTTCCCACCTTTATTATCTCTATAGACAAATGCTGCACCATCACCTGTATCCATGACACATAAAATATTGAGATGCTCCTCATAGCTATATTTTGAATCTATATTTTCTATTTTAGCATTAATATTATACGCTACATTTCTTGCCATGACTTCAGCTACATGCCCCTGTTTTGCTCTCCACTCTGGTCCCATAAGAGAAGCTGAATCACCGATGGCATAGACACCATCAAAACCTTCTATCTCATTATACTCATTGGTCTCAACAAAGCCAGCTTCACTTAAAGGTAGTCCCGAATCAGCAATAATACTATGCCCAGTACCTGCAGAGATAAACATGGTTAAATCAGATTCTATTTTTGTTCCATCTTCAAACTCTATCCCATCTTCTACAAAAGCGGTAATTTTAGAGCCTACTTTCTTCTTGATATTTGTCATCTCAAACATCTTATCCATCATGACAAGTGCTTTATCCCCCATCTTTTGTCCTGGTTTTTCCATAGGAGCAAAGAACGTAAGCTCAAAATTATCTCTAATCCCTTTTTTCTTTAAAAAGTTATGTACATTAAAAAGTACTTCAAACGCAGGTCCACCACGTACAGCAGAACTGTCTTTAGGGTTACCCCCAAAGCCCATAGCTATCTTTCCATCATCTTTGAGGATTAGCGTATCTAGCTTCTCATAAAGTGCTGTAGCCTCTTCCGGCTTACCACAAATAGAAAGTGTATGTTCCAACCCTTTATGTTGCATTTTATCTTGTCCAAGAGCTACTACAATATATTCAAAGTCATCAAGTACTCTACCACTAACTAAAGTAACTTTTTTTTCTGATGCTTCTAGCTTCGTTACAGGGTCTATAATTAACTGGAATCCATGTTTCATTGCTAACTGATCAAGAGGTACAGAGACATCTTCTTTTGTTACCTCACCCGTAGGTATCCATATAGATGTAGGATAAATATAAAAGTAATCTCTATCACTTACAAGTGTCACATCCAATTCTTGTTTTCTTAAAAAAATGGCAGCTTCTACACCTGCAAAGCCTCCACCCAATACTAATACTTTTGACATATTGTTCCTTTTAATATTTCATAATACCTGTTTGCTTTTTCTCTATAAGACTATCAGAGACGGTACTGTTTGCACTCATCACACTATAAATAGCCCCAAGAAGAAGTCCTGAGAGAATCACTACCCAAATAGTGATTCTTTTCTCTTTGCTCTCTTTACCATTATAATCTTCTAATGTAGAAAGGGTTGGTTCACTGTTTTGCATACTATTACCCTTCTATTTTTTAAGTAAATCTACTCTTGGATACATAAATACCGCTTTTCTATCTATGATAATTTTCTCTTTATCATCCACTGCATAAGCTATAATCTTTACAGGGATTGGTATATCTTTACGTGTACTGTTCCCTAGTGATTCACTTGTCTCAAGGATGACTACTTTTTTCTTCTTTTTTCCTGCACCTATTTTAAATGGTTCCGTTGGTCTTTTAATTTTAATTTTATCATTATCCACAATATCAAAGTAATAGGTATGCTCTTTACTGTCCGTATTGGCAAACATAAAGATATAGTCATTTTGCACTACTCCATGATTGAGTACTTTATAGAGTCTTTGACCTTTATTAATATCTAAAAGCATATGCTCTTTTTTAGAACCCATTACAAATAAAGAGATAAGCACTATCATCAATACAGTAAAGTATGCAATCACTTTTCCTCTAAAGTAGTTTGTTTTACCTTCATGTCTTAGTGCTTCTTTTTCAGATGACCAACGTACAAGACTTGGCTTACCTAATGCACCCATTACCGTAGTACAGGCATCTACACATTCTAAACAGTTAATACACTCAAGCTGTAGCCCTTTACGAATATCAATATGTGTGGGACATACAGTGACACAAGATTCACATGTTGTACACTCTGCACTTGGGTCAACAGCTAAAAGTTCTTTTGTTTTATCAAACTTTTTCTCTCTATCATATCCATGTCCTTGATAAATATTTCCACCACGAATAGGATCATAAACTGCCATAATGGTATCATCATCATAAAGAACAGACTGTACACGGCTGTAAGGACAAATATAAATACAGAAATTTTCTTTAATAAATACGACATCTAAAATAATAAATAATGCCGTACCAACCAGCATCCCTACCAATGTCATATGCTCCGCAGGATTAGCTAAATACGTAAAGAAATCTTCAGGAGGAACAAAAAACCACAAGAAATCAGCTGCTGCGACAAAAGCCAAAACAGACCAAAGTAAAATAGCAATCACATATTTTACTTGATTTTCTGTCTTTGACATATCTGGATCTTTTTGCTTATTCTTAATACGTTTACGCAAGCCTAAAAGTTTTGTCTCAATTCCATCTCTATAGATAACACGGAAAATAGTCTGAGGACAAGCCCAACCACACCATGCTCTACCACCTACAGCAGTGACGGCAAAAATCCCAAGGAATAAAAGCATCAATAAAAATGGCATCAAATAAAGCTCTTGCATATCAAATGCTACACCCGCCAAGTGTAGTTTTTTCTGGTCAAAACTAAGTAAGAAAAGGTGATTCCCCCCTATAGTAATAAAGGGCATAGCCAACGCTACTACTGTTGCTGCTAGATAAGCCCAATAACGTTTAATTCTATAAGGAACCCAGTCTTTAAGATACTCTTTTAGCTGATTCTTTTTCGGTTTTTTTTCTTCATTTACTGCTTCTTGCATCTATGATATCCTTTCTTGTTTTTGTTGTTCAAATGGACATACCAATACCGTATTGTCCACACCTGTCATACTCTGTGCGGGATTCACTTCCATCCATGAACCTTCCACCAACTCTTTTATCCCTCTTGACTCAATATAATCTTTTAAAGAACTTCTACTGACACCTAGTTCTCTCGCAATGGCACTCACATTTGTACCCTCTTTAAGAAGAGCAATAATCTGTGGTTGATACATGTCAAACTTAGAAGAAGATCTACTTCCTTTTGGTCGTCCAATCTGATTAGATTTTGCTTTTTGTGCCTCACGAAGATCATTCAGAAGTGGAAATATCTCTACAACTGTTGTCTCTTTATTAAGTCTTGTCTTACTGCTCGCTATAAAAAGATTAATTCTACGACTTAACATACAATTGATAATTTTTATAAGCTCTTCTGCACGATCACTTAATATTGAGAGTGTATCAACAATGAGATTGCTCTCTTCTTCTAAAGAGTGCATAAATTCTTCAAACTTTTCTCTCTCCTCTATAGGATGATTCTTGCTTGAATACTCTATAACCTCTTTATCTATTTGTAGATTTTGAGCCAATGAAAATGAAAGAATATTACGTTGTTGCTCAGACATATTTGTATTCTCTGGCATCTGTCTTAAATACGCATAATTCATATTTCTCCTTTAACATTTGGCAAAGTATACTTAAATTGATGTTAAAAGTAAATTATTTTAATATTAAAATCGTCATTTGTATATTTTTTTCGTCATCTATTCTTTATTTACGTCAATTTTTATGTTAAAATAGCTAAAAAAGATGAGGAACTGCTGTGAACTTAACACACCTTGATGAACAAAATAAACCTAAAATGGTAGATGTGGGAGACAAAGCTCCTAGCACACGCATTGCTACAGCTTCAGGCATTATTGAAGTGGGACAACCTGCCTTTGACGCTGTCATAGCCAACAGTGCAAAAAAAGGTCCCGTGCTTCAAACTGCTGTCATTGCAGCCATACAAGGATGTAAACAAACCTCAACACTCATTCCTATGTGCCACCCTCTTATGCTTACTTCAGTTAAAACTGACATAGAAGAGCTTCCAGAATTACCTGGCTTTAAACTCACTGTCACTGCCAAGCTCAATGGACAAACAGGCGTAGAGATGGAAGCACTTACAGGGGTAAGCGTTGGACTACTCACTATATACGATATGCTAAAAGCCATTGACAAAGGTATGATTATTAAAAACGTACAGCTAGAGCACAAAAGTGGTGGAAACTCTGGCGATTTTAACAGAACCTAAAGGAGAAAATATGAAAATAATGGATAATACTACCCCTGAAAGACCCGATATTAGTTACCCTACGAAATGGGGTTTTAAACTTATAGGTAGAGATAAAGAAGCACTAGAAAAGTGCATTAAAGAGATTATGAAAATAGAGGGAGACAAAGAACATATCTGCTCTCTAGGAAATGTTTCTAAAACAGGAAAATTCCACTCTTACAACGCCTCTTGTACCGTAGATACTGAAGAAGAACGCAATAGAATCTTCAAGTATTTTGAAAAACATGATGATGTGGATATGGTGATTTAACCCATTCACTTTTTATTCACAATTCCAAGATAGAATAAGAGTAACTAACACTAAGGGAGAAAACCGATGTTATCACCAAGTCTCAAAAAATCACTAGGGGTACTTTTTATGCTCTTTTCAGCAGGGTTTGCAGTGTGGTACCCACTTGCAAATCTACTTTAGGAGCTCACTATGTCAAAAGCCAAACCCTACATAGCAAAACAGCCTGAAAAACTAACCTATAAAAATGTACAAGGTACACTACTTTATCTTTTTTTAATACCTCTATTTTTAGCGGTAGTCTTAGCACTCTTTCAAACAAATATTCAAGCATTTCTTTTAAACGGTAGTAGCTTTTTCCTTTTTTTAGCAGTGGTAACACTGGCAAAAAAAGGTTTTACACAAGAGCATACCTATAAAGAGAGTATCTTTACAAAAGCACCTAAAACTCCCTACAAAATGTATGCAGGGTATCTGCTTGGAGGAGCTACATTTTTTACCTCTTTTATAACAGGTGGGCAACCTTTTGTTAAGTCTGCATTTTTAGCCATCATTGCTACAGTAGGTTACTACCTTCTCTATGGTTTTGATCCTAAAAAAGACAAATTAGAGAATATTGGTGATATCTCTGCAGAGTTTGTACTCGAAACCATTAGCGAAGCCAAAGCCAAACTCTCTGAAGTTGAAGTTGATATGTTGGATATCAAAGATACCATCTTACATGATAAACTCCACAAAGCATTGGTAAAAGCAGATCATATACTCAAAACCATTCAAGAAGATCCAAAAGATGTACGTGTCGCAAGAAAGTTTCTTACTGTCTATATAGATGGTATCGCTAAAGTAACAAAATCATATACTGAACTTGATGAAGTAGATATTAATACACAAACTACTCAGAGACTACATACACTTATGGATGAAGTAGAAGAGAGACTAAGTAAAGAGCTTCAACGGCTTAAAAACAATAATGCTTTCGACCTAGATGTACACATAGATGTACTTAAAGAGCAAATCAAAGGCTAAAGAGTATTTTTGATACACTTTAGCAATCATTTGAAAGGGAAAAAATGGAAACAAAAACAAAAGACATCATAGAAGTAGCCATAGAAGAACAATCAGCACAAGTACCAGAAGTGATGGCCGAAGAGGTTACCGCACTTCAAGATGCGCTAAGTGAACTAGATGTAAACGATAGAAAATCTATTATCTACTTCGGATCATCTGCTCAAGAGAAGTTGGATGACATCTCCAACCGTATGATAGATGGCGTACAAAATAAAGATATCGGAGCAGCCGGTGCCGCGCTTAATGAAATGGTAGCTTCTATTCGTGGTTTTGATATGGATGAGTTCAACCCTAACAGAAAACTTGCATGGTGGCAGTCACTTTTTGGTGTCACCAAACCTTTAGTTAAATTTATACAAGAGTATGAAACCGTACGTGACCAGATAGACAACATCTCTCACTCTTTGGAGAAACATAAAAGCCAACTTATGACAGACATTGTTTCACTCGATAAGCTTTACGATGCGAACTTAGACTACTTTAGAAACCTAGAACTTTACATCAAGGCAGGAGAGACCAAACTTGAAGAGTTAGAAGAGACGATTCTTCCAGAATATGAAACAAAAGTAAGAGACTCTAACGATGACATGATGGCCATACAAGAGCTAAAAGAAGTACGAGGATTTAGAGATGAGTTAGAACGAAGAGTCCATGACCTTAGACTCTCTCGTCAAGTCACAATGCAATCGCTACCTTCTATTAGGCTCATTCAAGAAAATGATAAGTCACTCATAGCTAAAATCACTTCTACACTGGTCAATACTGTACCACTTTGGAGAAATCAACTGGCACAGACAGTAACTATTTTTAGAAGCCATGACACAGCCAATGCAGTCAAAGATGCAGCAGACCTCACTAACGAACTCTTAGAAAAAAATGCTGAAGGTCTTAGAGAAGCCAATGCTGAAGTACGTACACAAATGGAAAGAGGTATCTTTGACATAGAGAGTATCAAGAAAGCCAATGAAACCTTTATTGCAACACTTGATGACTCATTGCGTATTGCCCAAGAAGGGAAAGAGGCTAGAGCATCTGCACTTATAGAGCTACAACAGACAGAGAAAGAGTTAAAAGATGCTCTACTCTCAGTCAAAGTAAAAGCAGAAGAGATACCAGAGATAGCACAAACATCTAAGGAGGCGTAAAATGGGTTTATTTGATTGGTTAACCGGACAGTTTATTGATGTCATTGAGTGGACAGACAACTCTTCAGACACGATGGTATACCGTTTTAACAGAGAAGGAAATGAGATAAAGTATGGTGCAAAACTCACCGTGCGAGAGTCCCAAATTGCTGTTTTTGTCAATGAAGGAGTTATCGCAGATATTTTAACCCCTGGTATCTATGAGTTAGAGACAAAAAATATCCCTATTTTAACAGACTTACAACACTGGGATCATGGGTTTAACTCTCCTTTTAAGGCAGAGGTTTACTTCTTAAATACCAAACGCTTTACTGATTTAAAATGGGGAACCAAGAATCCTATTATGGTTCGAGACCCTGAGTTCTCTATGGTAAGACTACGTGCCTTTGGTACTTACGAGATACGTATAGATGATGCTAAAACATTCCTCAACGAGATAGTTGGAACCGATGGACACTTTACAACCAATGAGATAGAGGGGCAACTTACCAACCTCATCCTTTCTAAGTTTGCCACTATTTTAGGACAAGACGATACAGCGGTGCTTGACCTTGCCGCAAATTATGAAAAATTTGGAGACTTTATCACTGAGCGAATCTCTCCTGCATTTAAAGAGTATGGCTTAGAACTTACACGTATTTTGGTTGAAAATATTTCACTTCCAGAAGAGGTAGAAAAAGCCCTTGACACACGTTCAAGCAGAGAACTTACAGGAAATCTCAATGACCATGTCAAATACCAAAGTGGACAGGCACTAGGCAATAGTGAAGGTGGTGCTATGGGTGACATGATAGGTATGGGTGCAGGTATCGCTATGGGTCAACAGATGGCACATAGCTTAGGTGCAGATACGAACACCCCTCCTCCTCTACCCAAACAAGTATCTCAATACTACATTGCGCTTAATGATAAACAAGAAGGTCCCTTCTCTCTAGAGCAGATACAAGCCTATATAAATGATAGTACTATTACCAAGCAGACATTGATTTGGACACAAGGTATGTCAGGATGGGTAGCGGCAGATACTATACTAAGTCAGCACTTTACACAAACACCTCCACCACTTCCATAACCTATGCAATTTACGGCTATCAACTTTACCTGCCCCTCTTGTGGGGCTCCTCAAAAGTTCTCCCCTGCAACAGGTACGCTCACTTGTGAATTTTGTAGTACACAAACAGCTATAGATAACAATACCTATGCCATAAAAGAGTATGATTTTGAACATGCTATAGCAGACCTTAATATCCAAGAGAACAAAGAGATAAACAAAGAGGTACATTGTAAAAAATGTGGAGGTAACTTTACCCTTACTCCTTACTCTTTCTCTTCCAACTGTCCTTTTTGTAATACCCCAGCAATTATAGATTTTATACAAGAGATTACTCCTCAATCACTCTTGCCTTTTAAGATCACTCAAAAAGATGCACTCACACAATTTAAAGCATGGGTAGGGTCACGTTGGTTTGCCCCTACTGCCTTTCAAAAATATTTAGATGGGGATCAAAAACTTATAGGGTACTATCTACCCTATTGGACCTACGATAGTGATACAGTAAGCCCCTATAATGGACTGCGTGGAGATGTCTATTATGTCACGGTCACAAAAACCATCATAGACAATGGTAGGCAACGACAAGTACAAGTACAAGAAGCACGTATCAATTGGACTCCTGTATCGGGTACTGTCTATGTAAGTTTTGATGATGTTACCGTGGGAGCAAGCAAGACTATCTCTAGGGCTATACTAGAATCTCTCGAACCTTGGGACACAACTATGTTGGTACCTTTTAACGAGAAGTATCTTTCTGGTTTTGAAGCAGAAGAGTATACCATAGGACTAGATAATGGTTTCGAGTATGCTAAGGCCAAAATGTCCTCTAAGATAAAATATAATATTAAGCAAGACATAGGAGGAGATCAACAACAAATCACCTCTATGCATACCAATCACAACAATGTTACATACAAGAATACCCTCTTCCCTGTCTGGACAGCCTCATTCATATGGAAAGACAAAACCTATAACTATGCCATCAATGCTCAAAACGGAAAAATTGTAGGAGAGAGACCTTACTCTTATGTTAAGATTATATTTGCTATTTTAGTCATAGGAGCTATCATTGGAGGAGCCATCTATATCAATGAAAACTATCTTCCTGCTACTTCAAGTGATGTAACATTTTATTAGTATCAAGTGTCATCAACAATGGCTCATCCAATACCTCAAAATATATCAATAAGGTACGCTGAAAAAAGTTGTCTCCATCATCACTTACCATCACATATCTGTGATTTCCTACTTTAGCTAAACCTTCAAAATTATCTACTTCCCAACCTTCATGACTATTTAGCTTAGCAAGTATTTTTGTTTTACACATTCTATTTTGACATTTATTAATAAATACTTTTTTTAATGTAATCACCAGAGGATTTGTAAGTCCTGTATAAGAACGTTCCAATACTAAAATATTACCATCATCCATCACTTCCATAGCCACTAGACCTGAACGCCCTTCAGGCTCTGCTTTAAAATGCCACTTTTTACCATTTAGACTATAGAGAGTATGTTTTTTATTACTATAACGTTTTAATGGCCACTCTGTAGCAGTAAGTAGCCCATACTTAGAATGCCAAGCCAATGATTCAAGGGATTTATTTTTACTACGATAATTTTTTTTATTTTTAAGGACTCTAGGTATTTTATATTTACGAATTAGCTGACCAAAATGCTCACCATTTTTATGGAACCATCCTATCTTTGCATCTCCTTCAAAAGAAATAAGCAGTCTTCCTCTGTTATCTAAAGCTAAACCTTCACTATCTCTTTTCCATTTCTTCAAACGTTTGGCTTTTTTAGTTTTTAGTTTTGTAGCACGAAAAGGAATTAAGGTATCAATCTTCTTAGAAAAATGTGCCTTAAAACTATAAAGCAACCCTTTATCACTTACAAAATAGAGTAATTGTCTCTGAGTATCATATGTTACATCGGAGAGTTCTGCAAATTTTACACCCTGTATACGATCAAAAGAGAGTTGTTTTTGATCTAAAATATGTATATAGGGTATAGATTTTTTAACGGATGAAGGCATGATATTTACTGAACTCACTCCTGCTTCAAGTAAAAAAAAGCAAGTAAGGTAAAATAGAAAAACCTTCATTATTCTTTAGCAGTCTCGGGAAAGAAGTATCCCCATATAAGCATCCAAACAACAGCAATATCTATGGCAACATCTGAGAGATTAAACACCGCATAGTTAAAACCACAATGCCAAGCTACATAATCTACCACTCCCTCATAGACAAAACGGTCATAAACGTTACTTAGTGCTCCTCCCATAAGAAGCCCTAGAGGGAAAGCATATCTCTTTATATACCCCTCTTTAAAGACATAGAATAATATACCTACCACCAATATTGCCTGTACCCATTTAAGGTAAGGCCCAACAAAAGCAAACATAGAAAAGGCTACACCCTTATTATACTGTAACTCCAGGTCTATGCACTCTCCTGCACGATAATACCCCTCTACAAAAAGTGTTTTAATATTGTAGTCAACAATAAATATACCAAGTAGCACCAAAAAGAAAACAGCAAATACTCGCATTAAACCAAGGCACCTTTAAAGAATGTTTTACACTCTTGCATCATATTTTCTAAAATGACTTCATCTTTACCTTCTAGTAAGAGACGAATCTTATTTTCTGTACCGGAGTATCTAAAGAGATGTCTCATATTTAGCCCTTCTATCTTTTCTTTCAGGGCATCAAGTCCATCTATACTCTCTAGAGGTCTCTTCTCATCTACGAGTAAATTTACCAACATTTGAGGGTATGATTCATAAGGGTTAAATGCTTCACTGGCTTTTTGATTTGTCTCCACTAAATACGCCAATGCTTGCAATGCCGAAGAGATACCATCTCCTGTTTTTGCATAATCTGAAAATATTACATGCCCACTCTGCTCTCCACCAAAGTTCATCCCGTTAGATTGCATGAGTTCTACTACATTTTTATCTCCCACTGCCGAACGTAAAAGTGTTAAGTCTTGTGAACTTAAATACTCATCTAGTCCTTGGTTACTCATCACTGTAGCCACCATACCGTCACCCTTGAGTGTACCTTCATTTTTAAGATGTACCGCAAGTACTCCCATCAATTTATCACCATCTACGACATCACCCTTTTCATCTACCATTATCAATCTATCAGCATCACCATCAAGAGCAATACCCACATCAGCACGAGACTCTAAAACTATTTTTGCCAGATGCTCAGGATGCATAGCTCCACAATTTTCATTAATATTAAATCCATCTGGTTGATTACCAATGACTACAACATCTGCACCCAGCTCTCGTAAGATAGTTGGACCTACGATATATCCAGCACCATTGGCACAATCTATCACCACTCTTTTACCTGCAAGGCTTATAGCTTTAGGAAATGAGTTTTTAATATGTACAATATAGCGACCTATCACATCATCAATTCGTTTTGATTTTCCTATAGCTTTATCTGTTGCTTGTGCATCAGAAATTAAATTATTATCTTTAAAGATAGTTTCTATCTCTATTTCTTTATCTCGATTAAGTTTATTTCCACTTCCATCAAAAAACTTAATTCCATTATCATAATATGGGTTATGTGATGCAGATATCATTATCCCTGCATCGCATCTCATATTCTCTGTCAAAAATGCAATAGCAGGTGTAGGCATAGGTCCTATTTGAATCACATCAAAACCTACAGCTGTTAAACCAGAAACAATAGCATTTTCTATCATATACCCACTACGTCTTGTATCTTTACCTACTAGAATTTTATTCGTCTTTGCAAATTGTTTAAAATAAATACCTGTTGCCATTGCTAAACGCATTGCATCTATTGCACTTACTTTTTTACCAGCCTTGCCACGTACACCATCTGTTCCAAAAAGTTCCAAAATATATCCTCGATTTGTATTACTTCAATTTTAACAAAATATTACTAACATATGCGTTATTAGCATTATTAATAAATCTTTAATCTACTTTTAGCTATTATTCGCGAACTAATTTCACTCTAAACAGAATGATAACAACATAAACCCTACAAAAGGAAAGAACATGGCAAACAATAAGTCAGCTAAGAAACGTATTTTAGTAACTGCTAAAAAAACAGAAAGAAACAGATACTACAGAACTAGAATCAAAAATATTGTTAAAGCAGTACATGAGGCAGTAGAAGCTTCAGATAAAACAGCAGCAACAGCAGCATTTGCAACAGCAAACAAAAGTATTCACTCACTAGTAAGTAAAGGTTTTATCAAAAAAACTACTGCTGCTAGAAAAGTAAGCCGTCTTCACAAAATGGTAAACAAAATCG
>Ga0256827_10002026_pt1 | contig 13054 bp, 13 predicted proteins | sample CV84metaG_FD_185977 | JGI IMG/M metagenome (GOLD analysis project Ga0256827, IMG submission 185977) | Hydrothermal vent microbial communities from East Pacific Rise, Pacific Ocean - CV84 | ecosystem: Environmental > Aquatic > Marine > Hydrothermal vents | place: Pacific Ocean: East Pacific Rise... | reverse complement strand
TTTTTTTCTAACACCAAAACAGATGAATGAATAATATTGATACGGTAAATAAAAAAACATATCTTTAATAAAACTCTTTAGAGTATAAATCTACTTTTTATAAAGATAATAGAGCCGATTATTCAAAGTAATTGATAAATTTGACTTAGTCAGAAAACATTAGAAATGTTAAATTAATTATAAAGTTGGAAATAGGTTGGAATTATATTTTTAATAAAAGTCTTAAAGTGATTGAAAAGTACATGAAATAGGTGATGTTGTAATATTAGTAGTTGGTGGAGACGTGCGGGATCGAACCGCAGTCCTAAAACCAGTTTTCTATGACGTCTACATGCTTAGAGAAGTTGTTTAAGTTTAATTGGGCTTCACACAACTTGCAAAGCTACACACAACGAGCCTCAAAATTCATACAAAGCTGAGACAGACTTCATATATATCTACATAGGGGTTATACTTCGAATCCTACTTATCTAGAGTCCATAGGTGAAGCAGCCCGTCCTCTAAGAGGGGGTAAAACTTATGCTACTGCGTAAGCTGGGCGGTAATTTGTATTGTTTGCATTTAAGCAATAATGAGCCGTATAACGGAAGTGCTCAGTCCGACATGCAATCATAGACTACTAGCTCCAGTCGAAGCCAAGTCGTCCCCATAAATGCCCAATACAAGAGACATATAGAGTAGATTATAACATATAAAATGTAAATGATTTTATTTAGAGGAGTTTTTTTATTAGGTATATAAGTGTATAATTGCTAAAATCTTTCATACTATCGAGGAAATATATTGAGTAAAAAAGCGATTTTAGTCATCACTGATGGCATTGGGTTTTGTGCAAAAACAGACTACAATGCTTTTTATAATGCAACAAAACCAACATATGACAAACTTTTTAAAGAGACACCACACTCACTCATAGACACATTTGGTCTGAGTGTAGGATTACCAGAAGGGCAGATGGGTAACTCTGAGGTTGGACATTTAAGTATCGGTAGTGGACGTATTTTATACCAAGATTTAGTCAAAATATCTTTAGCACTCTCTGAGAACACTTTAGAAGATAACGAGGCTCTACAAAATCTTTTTAAAACATCAGATAGGTTGCATCTTATAGGGCTTATGAGTGATGGTGGTGTGCACTCACACATAGACCACTTTATGGGCATAGCAGATATTGCAGCAAAGAATGGCAAAGAGGTCTTTTTACATCTTATAACTGATGGAAGGGATGTCTCTCCCACCTCTGCACAGAAGTATTTGAAGCAAGTTGAAAAGCATTTAAGCGATAGAGTTAAAATAGCAACTATCTCAGGACGTTTTTACTCTATGGACCGAGATAACCGCTGGGAGAGAATCCAACGTGGTTACGAGGCTATTGTTGATGCAAAACCTAAAACTTCTTGGAATCCAGAGGGTTATATAGGACACTCTTACTCTCTTGGTGAAACAGATGAATTTGTAGAACCTACTGCATTTGAAGGCTATGACGGGATGCAAGATGGTGATGCTGTTTTAACAGTAAACTTTAGAAGCGATAGAATGCGAGAGATGGTAACTGCACTAGCTGACCCTAGTTTTAGTGGCTTTTCTCAACGTGCTCTAAAGATAAACTTGGCTACGATCACTGAGTACAATAAAAGCTTTCCATACCCTGTTCTTTTTTCTAAAGATGCACCAAAAAATACTCTCGCTGAGGTCATTGCTAGTAAAGGCTTAAAACAACTTCATACAGCAGAGACAGAGAAGTATGCTCATGTTACCTTTTTCCTAAATGGAGGTATAGATGAGCCTTATGAAAATGAGACAAGAGTTCTTATCCCTTCACCTGATGTCAAAACTTACGATGAAAAACCAGAGATGAGTGCTGAGGCAGTTGGTAGTGCAGTTTTAACTGCTATGGATGAAGAGTATGACTTTATAGTTGTAAACTTTGCAAATGGTGATATGGTTGGACATACTGGAGATTTTGAAGCAGCAAAAATTGCAGTTAACACGGTCGATACTCAGCTAGGTAAAATAGTTACCAAAGCTAAAGAGAGTGATTATGCTTTAGTCATCACATCTGACCATGGAAATTGTGAAGAGATGCGAGATGATGAAGGAAATGTTTTAACAAACCATACAGTTGGAAAAGTGTGGTGTTTTGTGCAAGCAGATGGTGTAACTAAAGTTGATACAGGTGGTTTAAATAATATAGCACCCACAGTTTTAAAACTTATGGGTATTGAAATTCCATCTGAAATGGATCATGCTTTAGTATAGAAGATTCCAAATCAAGTTTGGAATGACGACTTTGTTGATTGTGTCGTCATTCTGAACTTGATTCAGAATCTAGTTTAATTTTGGAGAAATATATAATGAAATTTAGTGGAAAAAATGTTTTAGTAACAGGTTCAAGCCGTGGTATTGGTGCAGAGATTGCAAAAACTTTAGCAGGGTATGGTCTAAAAGTTTGGGTACATTATAGAAGTGGTGCAGTCGAAGCAGATGCCGTCAAAGATGCTATTGAAGCAGCTGGTGGTAAAGCAGCGGTAATTGGTTTTGACGTAAGTGATGAGGCTGCATTTGTAGATGCTATTAAGACTATTGTAGACAGCGACGGAGAGATCTCTTACCTTGTAAACAATGCTGGAATTACAAATGACAAGCTTGCACTTCGCATGAAAACAGAAGATTTTATGTCGGTTATCAATGCGAACTTAACTTCATGTTTTATAGGGTGTCGTGAGTCTATGAAAGCGATGCGTAAAAAGAAATTTGGTTCAGTTGTTAACATCTCTTCTATTATTGGTGAGACTGGAAATGCTGGACAGACGAACTATGCAGCATCTAAGGGTGGAGTCAATGCAATGACTAAAAGTTTCGCACAAGAAGCCGCTACAAGTGGTATACGTTACAACTCAATCACACCAGGTTTTATTGCAACTGAGATGACTCAAGTTTTAGCAGATGAGATTAAAGATTCAATTAATGCAAAAATACCTATGAAACGCATGGGAGAGGCAAAAGAGGTAGCTGAAGCGACAGCATTTTTACTCTCAGACCACTCTAGTTATATTACTGGAGAGACTCTAAAAGTTAATGGTGGGATGAATATGGCATAAAAAAGGGAGCTTTTTTTAAGTTAACTTTGCTATAATTACCCGATTAAAATAAAATACAGGAGCTATAATGGCACTAATAGATGATATCAAAGAAGTAGTAGTTGAGCAGTTAAGCGTAAGCGCTGATGAAGTAAAAGATGATGCGAAATTCGTAGAAGATTTAGGTGCTGATAGCCTAGATGTTGTTGAACTAGTAATGGCTCTTGAAGAAAAATTCGACATCGAAATTCCTGATGATGAAGCAGAAAAAATCGCTACTGTTGCAGATGTAGTTGCATACGTAGAGAGTAAATAGTAAGACTATTTATTTCCATCAAGAACTTCTCTTGATGGATGATTTTTTTAATAGTGAACTTTGAGAAGAGTTTATTTTTAAAAGTATTTAATAATTTATTGGAGATAATTTAATGAGAAGAGTAGTAGTAACTGGTCTAGGTATGATAAACTCAGTAGGAAATGATAAAGAGACAGCATTTAAAGCTATCTGTGATGGTGAATGTGGAATAGATACTATTACAATCTTTGATCCTGAAAATTTTAGTGTTAAAATAGCTGGAGAAGTAAAAGATTTTGATCCAGCAACAGTAATGGCTCCAAAAGAGGTAAAAAAAGCAGATAGATTTATTCACCTTGGTCTTAAAGCAGCTCAAGAAGCGATGGCAGATGCTAATTTACCAGAAGATACAGATATGGAAAGATTTGGTATTAGTGCTGGTTCTGGAATTGGTGGACTTCCTTCAATTGAGAGAAACTCAGTCATTTTAAAAGAGAGAGGACCTCGTAGAATCTCTCCATTTTTTATTCCAGGTGCATTAGTAAATATGCTTGGTGGATTCGTTTCAATTGAGCACGGCACACAAGGACCTAACCTCTCAAGTGTTACTGCTTGTGCAGCTGGAACACATGCTATTAGTGAAGCATGTAAAACAATTATGTGTAATGGTGCAGAAAAGATGTTAGTAGTAGCTGCTGAGTCTGCTATTACTGGTGTTGGAATTGGTGGTTTTGCTGCTATGAAAGCACTCTCAACTAGAAATGATGATCCTAAAACATCTTCTCGTCCATTTGATGCAGATCGTGATGGTTTTGTAATGGGTGAGGGTGCTGCTTCTTTAGTTTTAGAAGAGTACGATTCAGCAGTAGCTCGTGGTGCAAGAATTTATGGTGAGATTATAGGTTTTGGTGAAAGTGGTGATGCAAGTCATATCACTACACCATCACTTGAAGGTCCAGCACGTGCTATGAAAGCTGCTTATAAAATGGCAGGTGAGCCGAAAGTTGACTATGTAAATGCACATGGTACTTCAACTCCTATCAATGATAAAAATGAGACAGCAGCAGTAAAAGAGCTTTTAGGTGCTGACACTTGTCCTCCAGTAAGTTCAATCAAAGGACAGATCGGTCACTGTCTTGGTGCCGCTGGTGGAATTGAAGCTGTAACATGTCTTATGGCTATGAGAGATGGCATTATTCCTCCAACTATCAACTACACAACTCAAGATGAAAACTGTAACTTAGACTATGTTACTGAGGGTGCACGTAAAGCAGAGCTAAATGTTACTATGAGTAACTCTTTTGGTTTTGGTGGAACTAACGGCGTTTTAATTTTTAGAAAAATCTAGTTTAAAGGATTTAATTTGGCTACATACTTAGACTTTGAACAGAAGATAAAAAACATTCAAGAAGAGCTTATCTCTGCTCGTGTTCGTCACGATGAAAAGCAGGTTGAGATTCTTCAAGTAGCTCTTGATAAAGAGGTCGACAAAACTTTTTCTGCTCTAACTCCATTTCAAAAACTGCAACTTGCTCGTCATCAAGATAGACCTTATGCACTAGACTACATTAATCTTATCATGCATAATAAATATGAAATTCATGGTGATAGACACTATCGTGACGATGCTGCAATTATCTGTTATATGGGTTATATTGGCGATGAAAAAGTTGTAGTAATTGGTGAGCAAAAAGGTCGCGGAACTAAAAATAAACTAAAGCGAAACTTTGGTATGCCTCATCCAGAAGGTTATAGAAAAGCACTCCGTGCTGCAAAACTTGCTGAAAAATTTAATCTTCCACTTCTAATGCTTGTAGACACTCCGGGTGCATACCCAGGTCTTGGAGCAGAAGAGCGAAACCAGAGTGAGGCAATCGCTAGAAATTTACTAGAACTTGCAGAACTAGACACTCAAACTGTATCTGTAGTAATTGGTGAAGGTGGTTCTGGTGGAGCTTTAGCTATCGGTGTTGCTGATAGATTTGCAATGATGCGATACTCTGTATTTAGTGTTATCTCTCCAGAGGGATGTTCGGCAATTTTATGGAATGACCCAGCAAAAGCAGAAGCTGCAACAAATGCTATGAAAATTACATCAGAAGATTTAAAAGAGTTAAACCTCATAGATGATATTTTAGCAGAGCCACTTATTGGTGCACATAGAGATAGAGACACAAGTGCAAATGCAATAAAAGAGTATTTCTTAGAACAAGTAGCAGAGCTTCGTGAAATAGGTTCAGATGAGCGCATGAAAGCGAGATATAACAAACTAACTGGTATCGGTGCTTTTAGCGAAGAGAAAGAACCAGAACAGATAGAGAAAAAAGCAGAGTAGTTTACTCTTCTTCTTTCTTCTCTTGCACTTTTAAAGGGTCAAATTTTGGCCTTTTAACTCTTTTTCCCTCTTTCGAAAATTTTATAAGATCCTCAACATTATTTATATTTTCATTACAATTTTTTAGTGATAATTTGTAAAGCTCATATGTAGTTAAAACATCACTCATTGCCCTATGATGAGTAGCATCTGGATACAAGTTAAATGTTTCATTGAGATACGAGAGTGCATATCGGTATGAAGTAATTGTTCTCTCAGCCAGAGAGAGTGAACATAAAGGACGGTTAAGAAGTGGTTCTAGCCCAACCTTAGCAAGTGAGCCTGAGATAAACTTGTAATCAAATTTAACATCATGAGCTATAAAAATAGAGTCGCCCAAAAAAGCTTTAAACTTATGCATAACCTCTTTGAGAGGAGGAGCATTAAGTGTATCTTTAACCTCTATACCTGTTATCTCAACAATGTGAGGATTAATATCACTGCACTGAACAAGCGATTCAAAACTATCTAAAATGACACCATCTTTTACTTTAACCGCAGCAATCTCAATGATTTGATGCTTGTCTAGTTTTGAACCATTTGTTTCTATATCTACTATACAAAATTCTGCTTCATTGACTGCCATAAATTTTGTATCAAAGAAGAAGTAACCTTTTTTCTTAACAATATTGAGACCCTGTGCTCTCCAAATCTCAAGTGAGACATCAAGCCCATGCTCAAGTTGTCCTCGTATATGTTCAAGTGCTAAGCCGTTCGAGGCGAGTTTATGAAGACTTTTTTTATCTAAAGTAAAATCAGTGAGCATTGTTTATAAACTCTTTTACTTTTTTTGTATCTTTTTTACCATGAGAAATCTCAACACCACTACTCACATCTACACCGTAAAAACCATACTGCTTTAATGAAGCCACGTTGGTAGGAGTAAGTCCACCTGCTAAAATAATTTTAGAGCAGTCAACATCATCAAACCACTCTATATTTATACGTTTACCTGCTCCACCATAGACTTCACAATATGCATCAACAAGTCTATATGTATTCTCATATTGTGCAATGTCCTCTTTTGATTTTGCACGTACGACTTTTATATAGGGTGTTTGAAGTCTATCGCAAAGTTCCTCAGAAGCATCAAAATGAAGCTGTGCAAGTGTAGCTCCAACTTCTTGGCAAAGAGAGTCTATGCTCTGTGCATCTTCATTGACAAAAAGGGCAACTTTTTCTACAAAAGGGGGAAGTTTAGAGATTATTTTTTTGGCTTTAGCGGGTGTTATGTAACGTGGTGACTTCTCGTAAAAGACAAATCCAAGAGCATCCGCTCCTGCATCTATAGCACTCATCGCATCGGTTAAACTTGTAATACCACAAATTTTAGTTCGCATTAGATTTGTAAACTTTTAATAGCAGTTTGTCTATTTTCATGTTTGAAGACATAACTTCCTGCAACTACAATATCTACGCCAACATCCTTAAGTGCTTGAATATTTTTGTCACTCACTCCACCATCAACTTCAATGAGACAGTTTGGGTTAATGGTATTTCGCATCTCATTAAGGCGAGCTGCTTTTGGAAGTACAGAGTCTATAAAACTCTGTCCGCCAAATCCAGGGTTAACACTCATAAGAAGTACCATGTCCAAGTCTGCTAGTAAAAACTCAACAGCCTCTGGAGGAGTGTGAGGGTTTAAAACTATGGCTGGTTTTATACCGAGTGAACGAATTTTTTGGATTAAACGGTGAGGATGTTTCTCTTCTTCTATATGAAAAGAGATATACTCCGGTTTCAGGGGTGCAAAAAGATCTACAAAAAAAGTATTATTTTCAACCATAAGGTGAATATCTAAAGGTTTTGTAGCACACTTAGCAATGGCAGATACTACGACAGGCCCAATAGTAAGATTTGGCACAAAATGACCATCCATTACATCAACGTGGACGAAGTCACAACCACTATTACAGATCTCTTCTACATCACGTTGAAGGTTACCAAAATCGGCAGATAAAACACTTGGAGCAACTTTTATCATTTTATACCCTTAATTTTTTGAAATTATACAGTGCGCAGACTGTTATCTTGTTAAGAAAAAGAGAAACTTGTCATTATTAAAGGTAAGGTCAACTTGTACACCTTTTCTCTTTTCGGCAATCTCAAGAAGTGCATCCACGTTGGGGTAGGTTCTAGGGAGTGTAATATCAACACTGAGTTTTTGATCAGAAAGCAGAGTTTTAATTTTTCCTCCGACAATGTTTACAAGTTCAGCTAAAGTATCGAGTATAAGTTCCAAGTCATCTGTCTTTTCAGCTATAAGCAGCTCACAAGCTTTTTTTGCAATCTCTTTAGGAAAAACAAGGATTACCATACCATCGATGTCACCATAAAAGCCTATAGAACTTGCAATTTTGTCAGTGGTATCAGGTATTTTAATTTCATCAATTTTAACTGCCTCTTTGGAGGCTTTGGAATTTGTCATCATCTCAATAGTTGCAACAGTAGCATCAATAAAATTAGGAAGTTCAGTGACCATAACTTTGTTAAGAACTCTTTTGTTGGCGATTGCAGCGGCACTACTAGCTCCCAACTCTTCGAGAAGTTCTTTATTTTGAAGAATATCATCCATCTGATTATAAAACATTATCCCTGCATCTTCTAGTGTCTCTTTAAATGCTTTTGGAGTCTTCTCAAATGTCATTCCCACAAAACAGATAGTAGCATTGTACTCTGCACCAGAAGTAGAGAGTTTTGAGAAAAAGTTTAGAGCATGTACATTCATACTAACCACTTTATAGGCATCAAAAATAAAGAGTCTAAAACCGACATTTAAAGAGTTGTTATGGTAGGCGATGTTAAAGGTATTGCCTATTTCTGCATCTAAAAATGAAGAGACAGTATATATAATGGCATTACCAGTTACTCGTGTTGCTATACTCTGTCCCATCTGACCTAAAAATGAGTCTTTAATAATAAGATCGTAAGCATTTGCATTGGTAGATTTTTCTTTAAACTCTTTTTCTGTCTGAGCAATAATTGGATTATGCCCCTTGTCATGTAACTCTATTGCCATAGCTGAGCGTTGAGACTTGTCTTCATTGTAAAGAAGAACATTTTTGTTTTGATTTTTATAACTTGAAGCAAAGAGTTCAGCTATCTCTTGTGAAGCAAAGAGTGAAAAGTTTAAATCACTTCTATAAAATTTGCGAATAGCAGTAAATTTTTTTGAGTCATAATCGCAAAAACCTACAGTAATATGCTGTGCAGCCCGTACCTTAATAAACATTTTAACAAAGGCATCCAGACCATTTCTATTAAAAAATATTACTTTTTTGAGTGAAACTAAAATCATATCTACATTGAGTTTAGCTGTTGCATCTATGTCTTCGATGCTTAAAAAAGATGCATTGTTATTTCCATCTAAAAATCCCTGTGGTGAAAAAATCCCAATACCATTTTTTACTAATGCTCTCATTCTATCTCCATTACTTGGGAAAATTCATCATATATATCGCCAACGTAGTCAATTTGAAAGTCTATAAAATCGTTCAATTCCGCCTCTATGAACATCGGCTGAGAGAGTGTATAAAAGAGTAGAAGGTGCATCCACTTTCCAAGTAAGTTAGTTGTCTCATCTTGTGCAGGTTTAACTCCTGATGCTGCATGAATTATCTCTGCAATTTGCTGAGGCATTTCCCATTTATATGCAATCTGTTCACAAATATCAAAAAGGTCAACTTTACAGAGCCGCATTAAAACAGTGTTTAAGTCAATTGGGTTTACACTTCTAAGAAGATTAATATCTTTAATTTTATCACAAAAAAGAGCTTCACTTACTATTATACTAGCAGGAAGTAGGGTTATTGCACTCTCTATATCTTTATTGTCTATTTCTAAGTGCTCTAAAATATTTTTCCATCTTCTAGACAACTCTGCTTGAAGTTCACGAAAGCTACTAGAATTGAGCTTGAAAAGTTTCCATTTCGAGGGAGAGAGAAGTGAAATCATATAGTTGTATACAGCTTGTTGTGAAGCAGAAACACCTAAAATTCCGAAAATTTGTGAAATTTCTGTGACTTCATTTTTAAAACCATATATAGGTCTATTTACTAAATTTTTTAGGTAAGAACTTAAAGCCATATCTGTCTGTGCTACTTTTGAAGCCTTTGTAAGTTCCCCTACATTTAAGAGCATAAGTGTCTCTTTCAAAGCTTTAGGAGAGGGTGGAATTTTCTCTATATAGGAATCAATTATATTTTTTGTAATCACGATAATTCACTTTTAGTATTGAATTTTATATATTTTAGCGGTATAATGATAAAACAAATATAAATTCAGACAAAGAAAATTAGAATTATTTGGCTTAAGTTGGACTTTTGCTTTAGTTAGATATAATTCGCAACTTTAAAAACCTAAATAAGGAGTCTCATTATGGCAAGAAGATGTGCTATCAGTGGCAAAGGCCCAATGAGCGGAAACAATGTTTCTCACGCTAAGAACAGAACTAAACGTCGTTTTTTATTAAACTTAAGAACTGTACGTATCACTTTAGAAGATGGTACTACTAAAAAAATTAAAATCTCTGCAAGAGAATTAAGAACACTTAAGAAAAACTCTTAAGTATTCTTAGGAAATAAATGTGAATCTTTTATCAAGGATTCGTAAATTTCTACACTGGGAGTCAGCTCCCACACCCGATACTAAACTACTTCCCGAAATTTATCCACACCTAAAAGCATTTCGTCTACCACTTATCTTAACTGTATTAACCATGATGGTTGGAACTGTTGGCTATGTAATCATAGATGATTTTACACTTATGGATGCTGTTTACCAGACTGGTATAACATTTACTACGGTGGGATTTGGAGAGATTGCTCCAGTTTCAGATGCGGGAAGAATCTTCACTATTACACTAATTATTGCAGGATTTGCAGTTTTTTCAAGTGCTGTGGGTATTTTAGTTGCGGAGTTCAATAGAGGTAATATTGTTGCCATCTTAAAGGAGCGAAGAATGTTATATAAAATCGCAAGATTAAAAAAACATTTTGTTGTCTGTTATCATAATGAATACACTATAGAAGTTACTAAGCAGTTAAGAAAAAACCACATACCTTTTGTGGTTATTGACCCAAGAGCTGAGATACATGAGTGGGCGATTGAACATAAATACCCAAACTATCTTCAAGCTGAACCTCATGCCGAGCTTGCAATGCTAAAAGCTCATTTAGCATCGGCTAAAGGGCTTATAACTCTTTCTGATTCTATTGCGGACAATATTGCAATTATTGCTTCTGTAAGACTTTTTGAAAAAGAGCATTTTTTACCGCGTCCTTATTATGTAATCTCTTCAGCGGAACATATGAGTGATGTAGAAAAACTTAAAAAACTTGGTGCCGATACAGTAGTTTCTCCAACAAAACTTACAGCTCAAAGAGTAAGTGCAATGGCAGCTCGTCCAGATATGGAAAATTTACTAGAAGAGTTTCTTTACAAAAGTGATAACCCACTAGATATGGAAGAGATAGAAGTTCCTAAGTACTCTTGGGCAGTTCTTAAAAAGCTTAAAGAGACACATATTCGCCAGATTACAAACTGCTCAATTGTAGGAATTACTAAAAAAGATGGAAAATTTTTCTCTATGCCAAAGGGTGATGTTTTAGTTACCAGTGAGTGTAAACTTCTTATTATAGGTACTCATGAGGGTATCAATATGACAAGAGATATAATTAGAAAAAGAGATAAGCCTAAGGAGCTGAGATTTGTATAATATAGTTCACAAACGTGGTGGAGTCTGTGCTAGTGAAGGTTTTTTTGCTGATGGTGTGAGTGCAGGTCTAAAGCCAAATAATGCAAAAGATATGGCATTTATTTATAGTAGTGAAGAGTGTGAAGTAGCCTCTGTTTTTACAACTAACAAAATGACCGCTGCTCCTATACGTCACTTTCGTGCTAAAGGTGAGTTCAAAACTAATTTTATTTTAATCAACTCTAAAAATGCCAATGCTATGACTGGTAAAGCTGGTATAACAGATATTGATGAAATCTTAGAAACTATTAGTGGTGTAACAAACCCTCTTATGAGTTCTACTGGTGTGATTGGGGTGAGACTTCCTAAAGAGAAAATTATAGAGGGTGCAAAACTTTTTGACTTTACTAAGCAAGATGGATCTTCTGCTGCTAAAGCGATTATGACAACAGATACTTTTTCAAAAGAGATAGCTTTTGAGGTCAAACTTGATGATGGAACCACGTTCAGCATAGGTGCAATGGCAAAAGGTGCTGGTATGATAAACCCAGCTATGGCAACAATGCTCTGTTTCATTACTACTGATGCCAACGTGGATGCGAGTGAGATGCAAGAGATTTTAGATGAAGCCACGTTGACCACGTTCAATGCAGCAAGTGTCGATGGAGACACCTCGACAAACGATACTGTGCTCTTACTTTCAAATGCTAAAAGTGGTTCGTATGATAGAGAAGCTTTCAGAGATGCTCTTCATAAAATTATGCACTTTCTTGCACTAGAGATGGTAAGAGATGGTGAGGGTGCTACAAAACTTGTAACTTATAATGTTAGCGGTGCAAAAGATGATGCAGAAGCAGAAGTAGTTGCCAAAGCACTCTCTGACTCTCTTCTTGTAAAAACAGCTCTGTATGGAGAAGACCCAAACTGGGGAAGAATCGCTTCAACAGTAGGAGCAAGTGGTGCAGAGTGCTCAGAAGAGACTCTTAAAATCTCTTTTGATAACCTCTGTGTTTACGACTCTGGAAAACTCTACTTTGATGAAGCTATGGAGAAAAAAGCAGCGGTTGTAATGAGCCACAGTAAATTTACAATCTCTTGTGACTTAGGTGTTGGCAGTGGAAGCTTCAAAGCCTACGGATGCGACCTTGGACATGAGTATGTTAAGATAAATGCGGATTATAGAACATAGGACTATTTTAAGATGTAACAAGATCCCGTGTCAAGCACGGGATGACGAATATGTGCGACTATTCAAAATACCAAAACAGTCATTCTGAGATACCACACCGTCATTTTAAAACACTACACCGTCATTCTGAACTCGATTCAGAATCTAACTCAAACAGGGTATAAAGTCAAAACTCGTCATTCTGAACTCGATTCAGAATCTAACCCAAACAGGGTGTAAAGTCAAAACTCGTCATTCTGAACTCGATTCAGAATCTAACTCAAACAGGGCATAAAGTCCAATCTCGTCATTCTGAACTCGATTCAGAATCTAACTCCAATACAGAGAGACAAAATGTCGGCATACATATATATAATGTCAAATAAAAAAGATGGAACTCTTTACATTGGGGTTACTTCAAACCTTTTAAAACGAGTGTATG
>Ga0256827_10002025_pt1 | contig 13055 bp, 14 predicted proteins | sample CV84metaG_FD_185977 | JGI IMG/M metagenome (GOLD analysis project Ga0256827, IMG submission 185977) | Hydrothermal vent microbial communities from East Pacific Rise, Pacific Ocean - CV84 | ecosystem: Environmental > Aquatic > Marine > Hydrothermal vents | place: Pacific Ocean: East Pacific Rise... | reverse complement strand
AATTTTCCCCGTGAAATAGCGTGAAGATGGATTTTCATTGTTAAGTGAGAGGGCAACATATTCCTCTTTTAGTTGATTCTCTGTCATTGTTTTTCCTCTGATTTTTTAGACTTTAAGGCTTTTTGTAATTAGTAGTTTACTAAACCTTACATTTTATCAAAAAAATAGTTGATTCTTTTGCTCTTAATAAAATTTACTAATAATTTACAAACAATTCCCAATAAAAAAGGTAAAATAGAAATAATAAAAAATTAAAAGTGTAAAGGAGACTTTTATGAATAATAATAAATTAATATATGTGAGTTGTGGGGCATCTATATTTTCTAAATATGCATTTGGCTATAAAAAGAAAATAAAACAAATAATTGAGGTAAATAAGTGAAATATATATTAGTAAGTTTAGCAGTCACCATAACAGCAGTTGCAATATTTTTTTTAAAATTTGTATATGATGTTAAGATGAATGAGATTTAGTATTATGAAATATAAAGTTTATGGAGAAAATAAATAGCATGATTGAAGTAATTTTACAAATGGTAGTTATATTTTTATTTATATTTTCAATAAGTAAAATTGTAATTGTAGATAAAATATTTAAAAATAGTTCTAAAAGTATAAAATGGATATTAACTATACTTATTTTTACGCTAAGTTTATTTCTTGTTGTTCAATTGGATCCAAGAGTTAGAAAAACAACTGATAAAATTTTAAAATATAGAGCATCAAAGATAGAACTAAAATTTAAAGAAGGTTTAACTTCAAAACAAATTCAAAGAAATATAGACTCTTTTATGTTTTATTTTAAAAAAAATGGCAGAAAATATAGAGCGATTAAATCGTATCCTAGAACATATCCAACATCTTCTTCAAATAGTTTTCCTAAAATCATAGTAAAAGAGCAAGAGATGCCTGCATATTATAAATATGAAAATAAAACTTTGACTTTATATATTAGCTCATCACTAACAGAAACAGGATTAACTAAACTCGAAAGAACTCTTGAAACTAAGTTTATGAAAAATATTTCAATAGATAGAAATGTATCATTGAGTTTAAAAGAAAAATCTATGCCAACAAAATTTATAGAGAAGTTGAGTACCAAACTCATTTATGATGAACATGTAATACTTGATAGTCATTACACTGCATTAAATTTATTGAAAGTAAAATCTCCTAACAGTGAAAAAAGTGCAATTTGTTCTTTAAGTTTTAAAATAAAAAATGATGTGTGGAAACCATGGTATGATAAAATCAAAAATAAAATATATAAAACAACTGCATTAAAAGGATTATTGGATTTAAAAATAGATGATTCAAATGAGCTATTACAAGATAAACTTTATGCTCATTTTTATGGAAATAGTATGAATGTAAAGTTTAATAACTCTAAAGAATACAATGCATCCATCATATACTACAAAGATACAAAAGAACAGTATTTGTCGATTGAGCTTGAAAAATATGACCAATATAGTGAAGTTTATGGAAAACCAAATATTGAGATTATGCCAACATTTACAACTGGTTATGAAGATGTAAAAAGGCATTGTCTCCATACTGTAATCAACCGATATCCATACTTGAAAAGTCTGGACATAAAGAAAAACTTTTTGCAAAATTTTAAAGGTAAAGTAATAGGTATAAAAGTAAAAAATATAGAGTTTAGTCCATATTATGTTGATGGATTAATTGAAATAGAAAATAGTAAAAGAAACTTATGATACTTCATGATAAAGAGATTGTTGGGTGACACCACAACAAAAAAAGATTGACAGTTACTTTTCATAATCAAATTTTAGAATTAGATGGTGGTTAGTACTTCAAGTGTTGATGCTTTAGCATCTAAATTTTCGGACAACAAGTATTTCTGTCATTATTTTTCCTCTGACTTTTTAGACTTTAAGGCTTTTTGTATTCGTAGTTTTGTTGAATTATTATTATCGTTTTCATTAAATTTTAATGCAATATCAATGGTTCTTTTTGAAATGCTTTTTTCATGTGCTATATGTAACAGAAAAGCATTATAAAAAGGTAAAATAGAAATAATAATAAAAAATTAAAAGTGTAAAGGAGACTCTATTGAAAAAATCATTACTATGGATTATGCTCTTAAGCTTGGCTCTTCATGCAAATGATGGAGCATATACTCTTTCAGGAAATCAGCTTGTTCCTATAAACGAATCTAAAATTTCTATTAAAAAAGAGATTTTGACCATTACTCGTTTGGATGAAGAGAACGGAATACTTGATGTGAAAGTGGAATATACTTTTTTTAATCCTAGTAAATCTAAAACTATTGTTGTTGGGTTTGAAGCTACTGAACCTGATGGTGATGTAACTACAGAGTCTGTGAATGGTGGGCATCCTTACATGAAGAGTTTTTCTGTGCTTATGAATGGTAAGAATATAGCGTATAAAATAAATAGTAATGTAGTAAAAGATAATATAGGGTATGTTTACTATTTTAAAGCTCCTTTTAAAAAAGGAACTAACCATGTAACACATCATTATTCTTTTGAACATTCAGGTGGAGCAGGGATTGATTATGAGTTTGACTATATTTTGTCAGCAGCATCACGATGGAGTAAAGGTATTATAGAAGATTTTACACTTGTTATAGATGTTGGAGATTTTAGTGAATTTCAAATTGTCAAAAGCTTTTTTAAAAAAGCAAATGAGTGGCAAGTAAATGGTTCTACCGAAAAATGTTTGTCTGATTACTACAATGGTAAACCTGCTGTTCAGTTTTATGTTAGAAAAGCTCCTATTGTCTTTAAAAAGAAAAAATTTAAGATTAAGGGAGAACTCTTTTTAATTTCAGAAAGATATTCAAGAGGCATACCAGCTTATGTAGAAGTTTTTGATTATAAAAAAGTAAAATTGTGGTTTTCAGGAATGTGGATAGAAGATATTTTTCCAAAAGATAGAGTCTCTTATAAAATTTATAAAAATTTTCCTTATGCACAAAGAGGGTACATCTTTAAAGATAAAGAGATTAAAAAATATTATGAGGGGTTAAGTTGGTATAAAAAAGAGCCAAGTTATAAGCCAAGCAAACCAATTGTAAATGAAAAACTAAATGCTATATCGCTAAATATTTTGAAAAACCTTCCTTTTGCGAAACGAGGATATGTATTTAAAAACTATAATTTTCATGTTTACTCATGGTACATTGAAAACAAAAACTACAAACCAAGCTTTTCAGCTTTGCCCAAGAATGAGCAAGAGTGGATAAATGAAATAAAAGCCTTAAAAAAGAGTGATAATATAGATTTTTATGCGTTGATGGATGAGTATGATGCCGTATATGACAATTGTTTACATAGGCATGAAAAAAATAAAGTAAATAATTTTATGAAACGACTTATTTTGATGGATAAAAAACAGATTAAGTCTAGGTTTTTAAAAAAAGATATACGTCAAATAGACGAAGTTTTAATAGATGATATAATTTTAGAAATAACTAAAGAGACTTTAGATAATTATGCAAAAGGATATTCTGATGAAGAAGATACTTTTCAAATAGAACTTCATGAAGATGAAGAGAATAAAGGGTGTTATGAATACTTTTATAGTCATGGGTTTGAAGGTGGAGATGATGAGTATGGATTTATGATTGGTATAGGTAAAGAGAATGGAGCATTTAAAATCGTTCGTTTGAGTATGGCAGGATAGTAAAATGGAAAAATATTTTGCAAAAGAGAAGTGCTAAAAAAATTATGCTAAGTATTTTTTACATCTTTAAAATAGCAAATACTATAATCTAAATTCATGATAAATTAGTGTAAAATTTCATATATTAAAATTTAGGAATACCATTTATGTTTACTGTTCAAAATATACTACTTTTTATTGCATTAGCTTTTTTTCTCATGAACTTTCAAGTCATCGTGGCAGGATTTGTTCTTTTCTTTTGGGAACTACGTGATGTGGTAATACGAAAAATTGGCTTAGAGGAGATGAGTGATAGCGTCAAAGATATTATTCGTCCTAATGAAGAGTTTCTTCTCTCAAAAGGATTTGTTTACCAAAGTAGTCAGGTTTGTAACAGTATATTGGTACGAATTAAAGATGATTTTCATACCAACTATTACTACAATGAAGAGTTAGGGGTTCATGCTTTTCTTGAGACAACTCCACTGCCAGGGGCGTTGTCTAGTTCTGTTGTTAGTTTTGTAACTTTTTATGAAAGCTACAAAAGAGCTGTCAGTTTTGACTGCTTTGCTTACAATGTTTTTGTCTCCGATGAGACCTACCTTTTTGACCACTATTATGGCTCTTATGAAGAGGCATTTAATGCCCATCTACAAGATAGAGAGATTGAGGGGGAGGTGATTGCTAAAGGGGTCTTGACAGCTGAGGGTGCAAAAGATTATAAACAGTACACTATAACGGAAACGATAGAGGTGTTAATGGAGCAAAACATCATGAAAAAAGTAGCGAATGGGTATCGTTATCTCTTCTCTTTTGCGTATGTGAAATATATTCACTTTACTTTAAAAATGCACAAAAAAGCTCAAAAGATTTATGCCTTAAGACGCGTTGAACAAAAAACGACACAGACAGAAGCTCAAGGAATGCTTTACAAAACGAGTGAGGAGCGTGCGTTGTTGGCTCTTTTAAATCAGAAACCAAACGAAAAAAGTAAAGAGGGAAAGATTAAAACCTTTCTTGTCTCAGGAGCATTTTTTGTTCTCTTTTTTACCCTTATTGGTATTCCTCTGAGCAGTATGCCCATTATTATTGCTATTTTACTTATTCATGAACTAGGACACTACTTTGCCATGAAGTTTTTCGGCTACACGGACACCAGCATATTTTTCATTCCTCTCTTTGGGGCAGCTGCTAAAGGGGAGAAAGAGCATACCAAACCATTAGAGGAGTACATTGTATTTTTGGCCGGTCCTCTTCCTGGGATTATCCTCTCATTTGTTATCGCTTTTTTCATGTGGCAGAACCCAAGTTTAATAGAAAATGATTGGTTACGAGAGTTTGCTATTATCTCTTTTGTATTGAACTTCATTAACCTATTGCCTATCTATCCTTTAGATGGTGGACGTATTGTGCAAACCTTGGTTTTTACCCGTTATCCTAAAGTCCAATTTTACTTCTTTTTGGTAAGTTTAACCGTTATTATTATTGCTGCTGTAGCGATGCAGAGTATTGTATTAGGTTTTTTTGCCATGGTACTTTTTATGAGTATTAATCACAACTATAATCTTTCTATATTGCTATCAAATTTGGTTAACAATAAAAGTAATAGTGATGTTAAAGAGAGAGTCATTCGTCACATTACAGAAACAGCACGATTTAAAGATTTGGGTATTGAGAAAAAATTACTGTTAGCCAAACAGGCATTAAAGCTTTTAAACGCAGAAGTTTCAAGTAAACTTCTTATGCTGTTAGGCATGGTATTTTATCTTTTTTTACTAATTGTACCTTTTGCTATTATTATATTGACAGGAATTAGTTCTTTAAATTAAACGCATAAGCATCTTTGGCTAAGGTAGTGTTTTGTTCCCCACCTTTGCCATTTTCAGCCATGTAACCAAAAAGGTAACACCCCTCAGGGTCTTTACCTAAACATTTAATGTAAAATTTACCCCGTAGCCCTTCATCCTCAAAACCTAGAAAAAAAGCTTTGTTAAATGAGACAATAGCTGCATCGTAGTTGTCTTGTTTAATGAGTAGATACCCATGGTCAATACAGCCTTGGGCATTGTTGTCTAAACATGAAATATTTGCCATCTCTAATGAGGTTTTCTCCTCTTTAGGAGCTTGAACAAATGGTTCAGACTTCTCTTTGATTTCAATTCGTTTTGGGCATTTTTCTACCGATGTAATGGGAGTCTGAGTCGCTTCACAAGTGATGCTTATGAGTGCTAGTGCGATTAGAGTGGTTAAAAAATTATGCATGGTATTCCTTTTTCACGTGCTAATAAATAGATATTTGACTTTTAAAAATTATATAAAAATACTCTTTGTATTTAATGACTTTTATTAGGAAAATTATAATACTTTTATCAAAATAATTAATAATTAACTATTTTAAGCAAAATCATGTTTATTTTTGTTGTTTAAATTGCTTTATTAAATTAATTTCAATAGTTTTTGAAAAAATAATATTTTAGTGATAGAGTATTGAGTTTTTGTTGAGGGTTAAGAAAAAAATAGGTTAAAATACAAAAGGTGTAAATATGTCTAAAATATTAAAAAAATTATGGCTTATTTTGAGCTTGTTACTTGCTGTAGTTGTTCCCCTTGTGGCTCATCCAATAATCTATTTGCCTGATTGGTTTGGTGTGGTTGTTGGAATAATCTTTTTAATTATAGGAGGATTCTTTTATACTTTAATATTGAGTGCTAGTTGGAAGTTTAAATTTCTTAGATATACAATTTTATTATTTACATTTATTTCTCTCTTATTTATTGGTAGGACTGAATAGTTACGATTTTGTAAGTTATATAGATATGATGACAGAAAATGTAAAAGAGATAAGAGAAAGAAGTTTTAATAAAGATGGTGCTTCTACTAGAGATGCAAGTTGTTTTTTTGTAAAAAAGGATACAAAAGAGAAATTTTTAAAAATGAAAAGTCTTTTAGGTGAAAATAGTTCTCTAATGCAGGAGATACCTTTGTATATAAAAGAACATTTAAATGAAGAGATACTAAAAGATAGGAATCATACTGATGATGAACGTTCTGAAACAGATGACTTAGCGTATTTTGATGAATATTGGATTGAAGATAGTACTTCGTTGTTGAAAGAGTAAGGATAAAGAATTTGGAACAGAATACAATTTTAAAAATATTAAAGATACTAGAAACAAAAGTCTTAATAGTTGTTTATTGGGGGCTTGGCATTGTGGTTATAGAGATAATATTGCGATTTTTCTCCATAGATACCAATCAATATTTTTTATTTTCTGGGCAAATTCATTTATTGATTATTACATATTTGATTATTATCTACTTCTATTCAAAAAGCCTTAGTACTCAGATTGAGGCTGAAACAGAAGAAATGGAAAGTATTTTAAGTGGTTTTGTTAAAATGTTTCTTTTTTGGTTTTTTGTTGGAATAACCATAGTGCTTCATTCAAAATTTGGAGAACAAGAGGGGCTGATGCTCTTTCATGAAGGAGATAAGGCACTTATTATCAAAGAGCATTTTTTAGAGGTGGTCTCTATGAATGATTTTTATAAGTATAAGGATTATGAAAATATGCTTTTTTTAGTGCCTTTATTAGTCTTCTATTTTCTTTTTTTATTGCCAGTAGCAAAAAAGATTAAAGGGAGAAAATGAGTACCATAGATTATAGACTTGCGTATGAGTATGTTCCTGAAAAAAGTGATTTTTTTTCAATCTTAGCATTTATTTTGTCTTCATTAATTTTTTATGCTCTGCTCTATCTGATATGGCAGAGTATTACAGGTGGAAAGCATAAAAAATTTGGTATTGCTCTTACAGTTTTTTATTTTTTTTCTTTGGGGAGTAGTCTCATAGATGAGGTTGCTAAAGATGGTACTTATCGTTACCGAATAGTAGAAGGAGAGGTTTCCAAATATAAACCAGCTTCTTATTACAATAGAAGAGGTGGCTCATTTAGGGTAAATGGGGTAGAGTTTGGTATATATATGAGTGGTATTGATAGTCAATATAAGAGCTCTTTACACTTTGGAAATGGAAGAAGAGTTAAAATCTATTACAGTGACGAGTATGGCATTGTCAAACTTTGGGTAGAAAACTATCGTGCTATTTGGGAAAAAGCATGTTATAAGGGTGACTATTATGCTTGTTTTCTGGCAAGTCAACAATATCAAGATGACAATAGAAGGAAAGCTCAAGAGCTTATGTTGAAAGCAACAGAGAGTAATGAAAGTCGATACTTCTTGATAGTTTCAAAACTTTATGAAAATGGTATTTTATTTGAAAAAAACCAAACTAAAGCAGATTATTTTAGAGGTTTTACATCCACTCCTCTAAAAAATCTAAAACCCTCTCTTGATACTCCTCTTTTTTAAATCTATCAAAGTCAACGTGTCTCGCACCCTCAATGACCCAAAGCTCTTTGGGTTTAGGAGCTTTTTCAAAAAGTTTTTTAGACTCTTTAAGGGTAGTGTGTTGGTCTGTTGAGCCTGCTATTATTAAAACAGCTCCTTTGGCTTTGCTAATTTCGTCAATAGGTCGTAAGTCATCTACGCTAATGCCAACTCTTGGTTCTAATTGAAAGGTAAGAAGAGGGGAGAGGTAGTGACCTAGTGAGCCAAAATAGATAGCGAGTCTATCTTTGATGGCATCTTCTATGGTGGGGTAGACAGACTCTAAAATGAGAACACTGGCTCTCTCTTTGACTTTGCCAAGCAGTGCCGAAGCACCTCCTAAAGAGACACCAATAACGGCAATGCTAGGATTACAGACTCTCTCTTCTAAATAGTTGTAGGCAGCCTCAGCATCTAATGACTCTAGGTGACCAAAGGTGATGTGGCTTCCGTTACTTTCGCCGTGGGCTTGGAAATCGACAAGGAGAACATCGTACCCCTCGTTGTGTAAAAACTTGGCTCGGTTGAGCATCTGTAGACGGTTGGAGCGAACGCCGTGGAGGAGTAGTACGCCACCTTTGCCCTGTTTGGCTGGTAAGTGCCACCCTGAGAGGATTGAACCACTCTTACTGGGAATGGAGACGACCCGTACTTTACCTAAGCTTTGGGGGGCGTCACCAATGGAAACTTGGTTGGGGTGGGTTAAGTAACTCCCTGCAACATAGAGAATAAGGGCGAAAAATAGGGGTAAAGTGAGTAAAATTTTCTTCATTTTCAATTGTAGCATTAATTTTTTGAAAAAAGTTATTTTTCTCTATTTTAATTATTTTTTTAACCAAAGCCCATAAAATAGGGGTTTTAAAAGTCAGTAAGTTTATAATGTCAATAAACTTTAGTCTTAATGACTAAAGTTATTTTAGTCTTGTGCATTAGAGTAACCTTGACAAGATGAACTCAATGCTGTATAATTCGCCCAATCTTTCGTATTTTACATACATGGAGATAAAATCTGAATTAGGAGATGTATCTATAATGAGTAAAGAGAATGAAAATTCTACAGTAGAGACTGAACTAGAAAATGAAGAGACTCCTCAAACTGAAGCATCTGAAGAGACGCAAGAAGAGTCAGTAGATGAGCTAACACAGTTAAAAGAGTTGGTGACTGAGTGGGAAGATAAATATCTTAGAACACACGCTGATTTTGAGAACTCTAAAAGACTTTTAGCCAAAGATAAAACAGCAGCTGTTGCGTATGCAAACGAGAGTTTTGCAAACGATATGCTTTCCGTTGTTGACTCATTCGAGAGTGCGTTAGCTACTATTGAAGCGACCGATGTAGAAGAGGGTGCAGAAGTTTTAGGAAAAATTAAAGAGGGTCTTGACCTTACTTATGGACAACTTTCTAAGATGTTAGAAAAAAATGGTATTAAAGCTGTCGAGACCGAGGGTGAGTTTAACCCAGACCTTCACCAAGCCATTATGCAAGTTGAGAGCGACGATAAAGAGGCTGGAGAGATTGTTCAGGTTCTTCAAAAAGGGTACACCATTAAAGAGAGACTTTTACGTCCTGCTATGGTGAGTACAGCAAAATAATCTATTAAAATTTAAAAATGCACCTAAAGTAGCATTTTTTATTTTGAAAAAAAATTATAATAACGACAATATAAAATTAAATAATAATCGACAAAGGAAACAAATGAGTAAAGTATTAGGAATTGACTTAGGAACAACAAACTCTGCAATGTCAGTGTTTGAAAATGGTGAAGCAAAAATTATTGCCAACAAAGAGGGTAAAAACACTACCCCATCTATTGTGGCATTTTCAGATAAAGGTGAAGTTTTAGTAGGTGAATCTGCAAAAAGACAAGCTGTAACCAACCCTGAAAAAACAATCTACTCTATTAAGAGAATCATGGGGCTTATGTTTGACGAAGAGCATGCAGCATCAGCTAAAGAGAGACTTCCATACCACATTATCGACAGAAATGGTGCGTGTGCGATTGAAGTTGCAGACAAAACGTATACACCTCAAGAGATTTCAGCAAAAATTCTTATGAAATTAAAAGAAGATGCTGAGGCGTACCTTGGTGAGACGGTAACTGACGCTGTTATTACCGTACCTGCATATTTCAATGATGCTCAAAGAAAAGCGACCAAAGAGGCTGGAACAATTGCTGGTCTTAACGTTTTAAGAATCATCAATGAACCAACCTCAGCAGCGTTGGCGTATGGTCTTGACAAAAAAGAGTCTGAGCAAATTGTTGTTTATGACCTTGGTGGTGGTACATTCGATGTTACTGTTCTTGAGACAGGAGACAATGTTGTAGAAGTTATGTCAACAGGTGGAGATGCTTTCCTTGGTGGTGATGACTTTGACAACAAAATCATTGACTTTGTAGCAGCTGAGTTTAAAAGTGAAACTGGTGTTGACATTACTGCTGACGTTATGGCTCTTCAGAGAGTTAAAGATGCAGCTGAAAATGCGAAAAAAGAGCTTTCATCTTCAACAGAGACAGAGATTAACTTACCGTTTATTACAGCTGATGCAAGTGGACCAAAACACCTTATTCAGAAAATTACAAGAGCAAAGTTTGAGTCATTGATTGATGATTTGGTAGCTTCTACAATTAAGACTATTAAATCAGTTCTTGCAGATGCAGATGTTTCTACTTCTGAGATTAATGAAATTGTAATGGTTGGTGGTTCTACAAGAGTACCATTGGTTCAAGAAGAGGTTCAAAAGTTCTTTGGAAAAGAGCTTAACAAATCGGTTAACCCAGACGAAGTTGTTGCACTTGGTGCTGCTATTCAAGGTGGGGTTTTAAAAGGTGACGTTAAAGATGTACTTTTACTAGATGTTACTCCTCTTTCACTTGGTATTGAGACTCTAGGTGGAGTTACTACAAAAGTAATCGAAAAAGGGACAACCATTCCTGCTAAAAAGTCACAAGTATTCTCAACAGCAGAAGACAACCAACCAGCAGTAAGTATTCACGTACTTCAAGGTGAGAGAGAGTTCTCAAAAGACAACAAATCATTAGGTATGTTTGAGCTTAGAGACATTCCAGCAGCTCCAAGAGGTGTTCCTCAGATTGAAGTAACTTTTGATATTGATGCGAATGGTATCTTAACTGTTTCAGCACAAGATAAAGGGACTGGAAAATCGCAGGAAATCAAAATCACTGGTTCGTCAGGACTTTCTGATGAAGAGATTGAAAAAATGGTTCAAGATGCAGAAGCAAACAAAGGTGAAGATGAAAAAAGAAAAGCCCTTGTTGAGACTAGAAACCAAGCAGATGCCTTAGTTCACCAAACTAGAAAGTCATTAACAGACCTTGGTGATAACTTCGATGCGACAGAGAAAGCTGGAATCGAAACTGCCATTGCTGATGTTGAAGCTCTTCTTAAAGATGACTCTGCAACCAAAGAGCAGATTGAAGAGAAAGTAAAAGTTCTTACTGAAAAATCTCACAAACTTGCAGAAGCAGTTTACGCTAAAGAGCAAGGTGGTGACAAAGAGACAGCTGCCAAAAAAGTAGATGATGATGACATCATTGATGCTGAAGTAGAGTAATCTACTTTGGTTTTTTATAACTTCTAAGACAAGGGTTTTCCTTGTCTCGACTTTCTTTTTTTCCCTCCGATTTTAACAAATCCAATATCAACCATAAAAATTTTCGAGCTGTAGGGTGCTGTTTTCTAACGCACCAAATATTCGCAAAAAGAGAACACTTTTCTTTTTTTAACGATTGGAATATTTTTTGTTTTGATGGGCTTTATTTTATGATAAATTCAAGGTGCGTTAGAAAACAGCACCCTACAGCCGATTGTATTTCCTCTTAAATAAAAAATCAGCTATACTCCCACCATGAAAATAAAATTAGCAACCTTTAACCTCTTTCAATTTGTAGAGCCTCCTTATGCATTCTATGTTAAAAAAGATAGGTTCAATGCAGAGCAGTGGGCTGAAAAGAGTGCATGGATAAAAAACCAAATACTCAAAATGGATTGTGATATTATTGGGTTTCAAGAGGTCTTTTCTCGTGATGCTTTAGAGAAGTTAGTTAAAGAGCTTGGTTTTGACTATTTTGAAACAGTAGATATGGCGAAGCTTCAAAAAAAGACCTATATTAGTACTACGGTTGCGATTGCTTCTAAATACCCAATAACTAAAATGCAAAGAGTTAAAGTAAATATTCCTACTTTTAAAAAGCATGGTTTTGTTGGGCATTATGGTTTTGCTAGAGTTCCAATTAAGGCTACTATTGCACTTCCTGATGTGGGTGAGATAGTAGTTTATGTTTGTCACTTAAAGTCAAATAGGCTTAATGAATTTGAGTATCGTTTTAGAGAAGAGCATGACTTAGAGCATAAGATAGCGTCTGTAAAAAAGGCTTTAAAAGGCACAAAATCTACCTCTTTGCATCAACGGCTATGTGAAGCCTCTTCTCTTTTTGTCAATATGAAAAGGGTTAAAAATAAGCCAGTTGTTTTACTATGTGACTTGAATGATAAAGAGTTCTCTTTGAGTATTGATGCTTTGTGCAATCCTAAATATCATGATGAAGAGAGTGAAGAAGGTCTGTTTTTACTTGATGCATCTTATGAGTATGAAGAGGTTATAGATAATCCTCACCCTGAGGCAAAAGAGCCGATGCGAAAAGCTACAAGTTATTTTTTAGGGCGAGGAAATGTGCTGGATTATGTTTTTATCTCAGACCATTTTGAGGTGACCAACTATGTGATTTTAGATGAACATCTACAGGAACACGGCACCGATTTACTGCTTAAAAGTGACCATGCCCAAGTGGTGTGCGAATTAGACTTACCAAAGGAAGAGAGCTAATGAGTAGAACAACAGAACATTCAACAAAACTTTTAGCACTAAACAAACCCAAAGGCTACGTGGTGACACGTTCGGATGAGCTTGGACGAAAAACAGTTTATGATTTGTTGCCCCAGTGGGCGTTTGATGAGGGGTGGATGCCCATTGGACGGCTTGATTTGGAGTCTA
>Ga0256827_10002024_pt1 | contig 13059 bp, 13 predicted proteins | sample CV84metaG_FD_185977 | JGI IMG/M metagenome (GOLD analysis project Ga0256827, IMG submission 185977) | Hydrothermal vent microbial communities from East Pacific Rise, Pacific Ocean - CV84 | ecosystem: Environmental > Aquatic > Marine > Hydrothermal vents | place: Pacific Ocean: East Pacific Rise... | reverse complement strand
ATTATTTTAATATCATTTAATTTATATTTATAAATTTTAAATGTTTTTTTCCACTTAATTTGTAATTCATCTTCGTTTAATAAAATTTCTATCTTTCTATTAACAAACATGTATATAGCTGAAAAAAATAAAATAGTTAAGAAAATTGTTTTTATTATATCAATCTCGGCAAGATTATCTTTATTGTTATATATATATGCGATTAACAAAAATAAATAAATTATACCTATAATAATTGCAGTTGTTTTTGTTCCAATATTTTCTATAATTAGTTTGTTATTTTTCATTTTTCATTATCTGTTAAAAGTAAGACGTTGGCCTTTTATATCTTCGTTAAAAATACCATTATCGTAAACAATGTTACCGTTTACAAATGTCTTTAATACCTTACTTGTAAATTTTTGCCCTTCAAGTGGCGACCATTTACATTTGTATAAAATATTATCTTTTTCTACTTTCCATTCTGCATTTAAATCAACCAAAGTTAAATCGGCTTTATATCCTTTTCGAATATATCCTCTGTTCTCAATTTGGAAAATTTCGGCAGGTTTATGGCACATTTTATCTACAATTTGGGTTAAAGATATTTTTCCTTGCTTATACATTTCTAATATTGTAACAAGAGAATGTTGTACCATTGGGCCTCCTGATGGAGCTTTAAAATATGTGTTATTTTTTTCCTCATCAGTATGAGGTGCATGGTCAGTTGCAATAACATCAATCCTATTTTCTAAAAGTGCTTTTAAAAGTGCTTCTTGATCAGCTTTGTGTTTTACCGCCGGATTCCATTTTATTCGTGTTCCTTTTTCATTGTAACTATCGCTATTAAACCAAAGATGATGAACACATACTTCGGCAGTAATGCGTTTGTTTTTTGCTTCTATCGAATTATCGAAAAGTTCCATTTCTTTTGCCGATGATAAATGTAAAACATGAAGACGTGTATTATATTTCTTGGCTAAGCCAACAGCAAATGACGATGATAAATAACAAGCCTCATCGTTACGGATTTCGGCATGGTATTTTATTGGCAAGTTTTCGCCATATTTTTCTTTATATATTGCGGTATTCTTTTGTATTGTGTCTTCATCTTCGCAATGTGTAGCAATTAACAATTTAGATTTTGAGAAAATCTCTGATAAAACCTGTTCGTCATCAACTAGCATATTTCCTGTTGATGAACCCATAAAAACTTTGATTCCACATACTGTTTTAGGATCGGTTTTTAGAACTTCGTTTAAATTATTGTTAGTAGCTCCAAAATAAAACGAATAGTTTGCTAGTGCCTTTTCAGCACCTATTTTATATTTTTTAGCTAGTATTTCTTGTGTTGTAGTTTGTGGATTTACATTTGGCATATCCATAAACGAGGTTATTCCTCCTGCTACAGCTGCTTTACTTTCGGTATAAATATCTCCTTTTGCTGTTAGTCCAGGTTCACGAAAATGTACTTGGTCATCAATTATTCCTGGAAATAAATAATTATATTCTCCATCAATAATATTGCAATCGTTAATATCTGGTGTTTCGTTAGAGTATATTTCTTCTATTATATCCTTGTTAATTAATACTGATGCAGGGTACTCTTTACCTTCATTTACTATTTTAACGTTTGTTATTAGTGTTTTCATATTATTAAATTGTTATTGTTTTGCTTACTAGCGTACGGGTTGTTGCATTGTTATTATATTATCAACAAGCATTTAAATTATTTAACAATACAAAAATTTAGCATTTGGTTAATTTATTTTCTTGTATAGTTTCTTGAAAAACTACGAATTTTCATTTTTATAACTCCCCATATGGCTTCATTAAAAATACCTCCACTCATTTTTGAGTTTCCCTCTTTACGGTCTGTAAAAATAATTGGCACTTCCTCTATTTTAAAGCCAAATTTGTATGCTGTAAATTTCATCTCTATTTGAAATGCATATCCACGTAATTTTACTTCGTCAAGATTTATTGTTTCTAGTACTTTTCGTGAATAACATTTAAATCCTGCTGTTGTATCGCGAATATTCATACCAGTAATTAAGCGTACGTAGGCTGATGCGTAATATGACATAAGTACACGACCCATTGGCCAATTTACTACATTTACACCAGATTTATAACGAGAACCGATTGACATATCTGCACCATCAATTGCACATGCATTATAAAGATTTATAAGACTTGCTGGAGGGTGAGAGAAATCGGCATCCATTTCGAAAATATAGCTATAATTTTTTTCTAATGCCCATTTAAAACCAGCTAAATATGCTGTACCTAAACCTTGTTTTCCTTCTCTTTCAAGTATGTGAAGCTTAGTTCCAAACTGCTCAATGTTTTTAACAATATTTGCAGTTCCATCAGGCGAATTGTCATCAACAATAAGTACTTCAAACTCTTTTTCAAGCGAAAATACAGCTGCAATTATTTTCTCTATATTTTCTTTTTCGTTATATGTTGGTATTATTACTAAACTATCAGACACGGTGTATATTTTTTTACAAAAGTAATATAATATTAAATATGTATTAAATTTTTAATAATATTTAGGAAATTATAATAAAAAAACCGCTTTTAGCGGTTTTTAGTATAGTTATTTTTTATATCCAAGCTTTTCTAATATATCGTCGCTTTTATCATATTTGGGGTCGTTATACAGCATAGCCATACCTCCTGCTGTATCAAAAATTACAGCAAAATTCCCTTCGCCTGCAACTTCTTTTACTGCATTAAATATATCATCTTGTATTGGTTTTATTAATTCTTGGCGTTTTTTATAAAGTTCGCCTTCTTTTCCAAAATATTGTTTTTGAATATTTTTAGCTTCTTTTTCTTTTTCAATAATCGAATTCTCTCGTTTAACTCTCATTTCTTCAGTTAAAAGCACTTTTTCAGCTTGAAAATCTTTATACATTTTATCTATTTTTGCATAAATTTCTTCAATTTCTTTTTGCCATTCTACTGATTGATTATCAAGTTGATCTTGTGCCGCCTGATATGCTGGTATGTTTTTTAATATATATTCAGTATCAACATAAGCAAAACGTTGAGCAAAACTCATTACCGAAAATAAAAGTGCTAATGATATTAATGTTATTTTTTTCATGGTTAAATGTTTAAATATTTATGTTTTAAATAATGCAAAATTCGTGCAAAAATTAAAAATTCTGACCAATAATAAAGTGAAACTGGCTACCTGAGGTTGAAATATTTCCGTATACAGGGTCAAATCCATATCCCCAATCAACACCTAGTTTTCCAAACATTGGTAAGAAAATACGAACTCCTACTCCAGCTGCCCTATGAACATCAAAAGGATTTACATTTTTTAAGTCGTACCAAGCATTACCAGCTTCTAAGAATGCTAATCCATAAAGTGTTGCGTTAGGGTCTAAAGAAAGAGGGTAACGCATTTCTAAAGTATATTTAACGTAAGCAATACCAGCTCCGGCAGGAGTTAACGAGCCGTTTGCATAACCTCTTAATGCTATTGTTTCAGTTCCTGATATATTATAACTCATAAGTCCGTCTCCACCTACGTTAAATCCTTCAAAAGGTGATGGACCAACTTCATGATTATACATTCCTAAGATACCAATTTCGCCACGAGCTGTAACAACTAAATCGCCCATAACTCTTTGATACCAAGAAGCGTTAAATTTCCATTTGTGATATTCTACAAATTCATATCTTTCTTTCGAATCCATTTTTTCGTAATCTTTACCATTAAATAAAGAGTATGGAGGTGTAAATTGTAATGATACTGAGAATAATGAACCTCTACGAGGGTATATTGGTTGGTCAACAGAATTACGAGATATTACAGTTTTGAAACTTATATTATTTGCTCTACCATCAGTAAATTTAAATAACGACATATATTCGTATTTATTTAAATCATAAAGTTGATAACCTAATTCATTATATAATGTAAAGAAATCATCAGGCCATTTTAATCTACGTCCAAGTCCAAGAGCAACTCCTGTTATTTTCATTGATTGACGAGATGGGTCAGACATTTTTCGTCCGTTAGTATATATATTGTGATATAACGAAACGGTTAATGATTTTGGTTTTTTACCACCAAGCCAAGGTTCGGTAAACGACATACTGTATGCTTGATAGTATACTCCGTTTGTTTGTGCTCTTAAATTAAGTCGCTGTCCATCGCCTGATGGTAAAGGAGACCAAGCTGAACCGTTAAATATATTTCTTAAAGAGAAGTTATTGAATGTTAGACCAAGTGTACCTACAATCATTTGAGCACCCCAACCTCCAGATAATTCTATTTGATCTGATGGCTTTTCTTCAACAATATATTCTAAATCTACAGTACCATCAACAGGGTTAGGTTTAGGGTTTACATTTAATTTTTCTGGGTTGAAATAACCTAATTGTGCTAATTCTCGTTGAGTACGAATAATATCTTTTCGGCTAAATAATTCGCCAGGTTTTGTTTTTATTTCTCTACGGATTACATGTTCATGTGTTTTAGTGTTACCAACAATAGTAACATTTTTAACTCTAGCTTGTTTTCCTTCAAAAATTCTCATCTCAATATCAATAGTGTTATTGTTTACAGAAATTTCTACAGGTGTTAATGAGAAAAACAAATATCCATTGTCAAGATATATTGAGCTAACACTATTTTCTTCAACAAATAGTCTGTTATCTAGTAATTCTTGGTCGTATGTATCGCCTTTTTCAATATTTAATATTCTTGATAGTAATTCAGATTTGTATTTAGAATTACCAACCCAAGTTATATCACCAAAATAATATTTTTCGCCTTCTTCTATTTTTATATCTATTGATAGTAATTTTTCATTATATCTGTAAACTGTATCAAAAACTATTTGAGCATCACGATAGCCTTTGCTGTTATATTTAGAAATAATTTTCTTTTTATCTTCTGTGAAATTTGAATTGATAAATTTAGATGTTTTAAAAATTCGTGTAAACTTTTTCTCTTTTGTGTCTTTCATAAAACGCTTTAATTTAGCGTCTGGCATAAGAGGCGTAGGTTTAATATTGAAAAATAAAAACTTTGACGAATCATTTAAAACTTTATTACCTTCAAACGTAATTTGCTTTATTTTAACTTTCTCGTGTTTTTTTACATCAAAAAATAATATTACATTATTTAGTAATGTTGTATCGTTAACTTGTCTTATTTTTGTTTCAACATTATAATATCCTTTGTCTACAAAGAAGTTTCTAATTTTATTTTTCGAATTATTTAGTATATTATCGGTTACTTGATCTCCTTTTCTGAGACTTAATAAATCACGAATATCATCAGCCTCAGATTTTTTCATACCTGAAAGAGCAAATTTTGAGAGTCGAGGACGTTCTTGTAAATATATATCTAAAAAAATTGTATTGTCTACAATTTTAGTTTTTGTAATTTGTATATCTGAAAACAAACCTTGTTTCCATAATTTTTCTATTGCTGCAGTAACGTCTTCTCCAGGAATTTGAATTATATCTCCAACAGCTAAACCTGAAAGGTTTATTAATGCTCTAGAATCTAAATATTTTATACCTGAAACTGTAATACCTCCTATTTCATATTCTGCTGGTTTAGAATAATCAAAATTATTACTGTTTAACGAAACTTGACCAAAAATATTGGTATATATAAAAAATGCAAAAATTATACTAATTAAATACCTGAGCATAAGTAACTTATTTGTTTTTTATTTGGTCGTTTGTTTTACCAAAACGCCTCTTTCTTTTTTGAAATGCAAATATAGCATTTAAAAAATCATCTTTACCAAAATCAGGCCATAACTTTTCGGTAAAAAATAATTCGGAATAAGATATTTGCCAAAGTAAAAAATTACTTATGCGTTGTTCGCCACTTGTACGTATAACTAGGTCTGGATCGGGTATTTGTTTTGTGGTTAAGTATGATGAAAATAGTTCCTCATCAATATTCTCTATATCTATTTCACTATTTTTAACATTTAGGGCAATGTTTTTAACTGCTTCTAATATTTCCCATCTAGCACTGTAGCTTAATGCTAAAACTAATTTTAGTCCAGTATTTTTTGAGGTAATTTTTATTGCTCCGTTAAGTTCGTCAATAACATCCTTTGGTAAGCTTTTAATATCGCCTATAGCTTGTAGGCTTACGTTATTATCGTTAAGCAAATCTAATTCAGAATTTATAGAGCTAACAAGTAATGACATTAATGCGTCTACTTCGTATTTTGGTCTATTCCAGTTTTCTGTAGAAAATGCATATAGGGTTAAATATTCAATTTTTAACTCGCTGGCTTTTTCTACAATATTTTTTACCGATTTAACGCCATGCTTGTGACCAAATACACGTTCGTTGCCTTGCTTTTGTGCCCACCGTCCGTTGCCATCCATTATTATCGCAACGTGTTTAGGAACATTATATATTTCTTTATTACTATTCATATATTAATATTGATATGCTTTACATTTAGTTTTTCCATTAAATGCTTTCCAGCTAATAAAAATACCAACTGTTGAATACCAGTCGTTATGGTTATGGTAGCCAAGTTGTTTCATTGTGTATTTGTTATCAGGATTATCCATTTCCTCAATTGATTTATAATTAGTTAAATTATCGATGTAATCGGTAAATGTTTTTCTAAAACTCCATGCTATTCCTAAGCCAATTTTTGATGTAATATTAAATTTAAATCCAAAACTAAATGGGATAGTAATTTGTATTGGACGAATTGAATTTGTAAAGTAAGCCCCCCCAATACCTAATGCAAAATATGGTGAGAATGGTGTTTTTTCATCTCCAAGTCTGTAAGGTAAGAAATTAAATTCCATCTGACCAGCTAAGTCTATAAAAATAGTATTAAAACTAAAATTTCTTTGCTTTTGGTATCCATACTTTGAATCAGCGTCATCAGCAGCTAAATAGCCTCCGTATAGATTAACTCTAGCAGCCCATCGCGAATTGAAATTATGTCGAAAAAAAAGCCCTAAACTTGGTTTAAGGTTATAGAAATGTTTATTTTTATTTAAATCACCTAAATAGTAACTACCTCCAACAAAAAAACCTAAGTTATTTGATTTTTGAGAAAATAAATTTATAGATATAACAAGTAGTAGAAATAAAACAAACTTCTTCATTTAATAGTTTAATGATTTATTAAAAACTTTTTAACGTAGTTTTATTCCATATATTGTTTTAGAATCGTGGTAATCCGCTTCGTGCAGTTTTAAGCTTGTAATTTAAACCTATCATTACCGTTAAATAGCCATCGTTTGAAGTTGAATGAGTATCGCTATGACCATCAAGATAATCGGTAGTGGTAAATCTACCACCCATTTCAAGACTTACTCCTAATTTTCTATTTATTCCATATTTAAACCCAATACCTAAAGGAAATGCAACAGCAACATGACTAAATGTACCATTTTTACCATCTTCTGAATTGGTTGGGCTTGTTGGGTTACTATTATTTGGCCAAAATGCAATCATTCCTACGCCACCAAATAGATAAGTGTTTATGTATTTTAATTTAAATCTTCTAATATTAGAAAAAGTATATCTAGAACCTAGTCTTTCTCTCATTAATGAAAATTCACCAATAATAGATGTTTCTAATAATGGACCTGAAAAAGAAACTGCTCTATTTTTTCTAGATTCTTCAGAAGTTTTTAAGTCGCTACCTGCTATCCAACCAAGTGAAAGTAAGAATTTCCCTGCTAAACGTTCTTTAAATTTATACCTAAAGCCACCATATACTCCTGGTCTTGTTTGAGAAAAATCTAAATCTTTGAAGCCGAAGCCACCTTCTCCTGAACCACCTCCAAGATCAGTCATTGCAATATTAATTCCTAAACCATATATTATTTCATATCTAACACGCTTCCATCGTTGAGCATCAGCTTCAGAGAAAACTATAAATGATATTATTAGCAGTAAAATTATTTTTTTCATTTTATTTTATTTTAGCGTATCTGCAAAATTATAATTTATTGATTAATAATACAAATTAATTTGTAATTAATAATTTATAAAATTTTAGAATTTAGGTAAGCCACCTCTACCTGCTCTTAATTTGTAGGTTAGGTTTAGTATCATAAACATATACGTATCTTTGTGGCTAGGGTCGCCTCTTTGCTGTCCTCCAACAGTCCAGTTAGGATTTTCGCCACTAGATGGGTCGGCAAGATAAGCTGCTTCGTCGCCGTTTGCTGCTTTTATTGCGTCATTATCATAGTATGTTGTACTTACATCGTCAATATAATCGGTAAATGTTTTTCTTACACCTAGCTCAAGACCAACACTCCATTTTCTATTTAAGCCATATTTAAGCCCTAAACCAAAAGGTATTGCTACTTGAATTCGTGAGTATTTTTCTCTTGTTGGAGATAGGTTTTGGCCTTCTGTTCCTAATGGCTGTAAACTTTGCCATTTACCATTTTGGTCTTTTCCTTTAGGGTTAAACCAAAAACCTGCTATTCCTGCAAAAAGGTAAGTGTTTAGTTTTATTCCTTTAACTCCCCTAACTCTACGAAGATTATAACGATGCCCAATTCTTTCTTTTGTTAAATGATATTCTCCTTGAATAGCAAATTCAACTATAGGGGTGTAAAAACTTAGGTTTCTGTAGTTTCTATATGTTTCTGTAGTAGACTTGTCATCGCCTTTTAGCCATCCATAACTAAGCATAATTTTAGTTGATACTTTTTCTAAAAGCATATATCTAAAGCCTAAACTTAAAAGAGGTCTGGTCATAGCAAATTCATAGTCGGCAAGGAAATTTGAACCTTCTTTATTGGCTCCTCCCAATTCTCCTAAGAAATTTGTTGCACCTACGCCATAAAATATCTCATATCTCATCCTTTTCCATCTAGCAGATCTCTGAGAATAAGAGTTGAAAGCGAACAAAACTATAGTGGTTATAATTAATAACTTCTTACTAGACATTTAATGTTTTTATTTACAAATGTATAAAAAAAATTAAGAAAGAATAATTTTTAGTATATTTGAAAATAAAAATTATGACGAATGTCTGTTTTTTCTAAATAATTTAAAAATAAAAAATATATTTGTATACTGAAAAATAAAAAAATGAACGAAAAAATATAATATGAATAAAAATAATTATTGTGTAATAATGGCAGGTGGAGTAGGTAGTAGGTTTTGGCCTATGAGCAAGACTCAAAGACCTAAACAATTTATTGATATTTTAGGAACAGGAAGAACACTAATACAGCAAACTTTTGATAGATTTAAACCTATTTGTCCTAGTGATAATGTTTTTGTTGTAACTAACGATATATATTATGATATAGTGAAAGAGCAACTCCCTGAAATAAATCCAAAGCACATATTAACTGAGCCGTTAAGAAGAAATACCGCTCCCTGCATAGCGTATGCTAATCAAAAAATAATGCTTGAAAACAATAATGCAAATATAATTGTTGCACCAGCAGACCACCTTATTATAAAAGAAGAAGAATTTCATAGAGTAATTAATAATGGATTAGAATTTACTAAAAGTAATGATGTCTTGTTAACATTAGGAATTAAGCCAAGCAGACCTGATACTGGTTATGGGTATATTCAAATTAATAATGAAGATGAGGTTGATTTTGAAAATAAGAATCTTAAAAAAGTGAAAACTTTTACTGAAAAGCCTAATAAAGAAATGGCTGAATTTTTCATGAAAAGTGGTGAGTTCTTTTGGAATTCTGGTATTTTTATTTGGTCATTAAATTCAATAAATAATGCTTTTTCAAAGCATTTAAACGATGTTCAGTTGTTATTTAACGAAGGTGTAGGGACTTATAATACTGATAATGAAATTGATTTCATTAAAAACACCTATTCTAAATGTCAAAATATATCAATTGATTATGGAGTAATGGAAAAGGCTGATAATGTGTATGTATTGAAAGCTGATTTTGGTTGGTCTGATTTAGGAACTTGGGGTGCATTGTACGAAAATAGAGTTAAGAATAACGATAATAATGTTTTATCTTCTGAAAATATTCTAACTTATGATACAAGTAATTGTATTATTGAATTACCTAAAAATAAATTGGCTGTTGTTCAAGGGCTAGATGATTATATAATAGTTGAATATGATGGAACACTGTTGATTTGCAAGAAAACTGATGAGCAGATGATAAAGCAATTTGTTACTGACGTGCAATCGTTAAAAGGTGATGATTATATATAAGAGGCTATTCCATATTTTTTAAGAAAACGGTATGTAATATTGTTAAGTGTACAATAAAATTCCGACAGTAATAAAAATTAATAAAAGAATAATTAATAAAATTGCGTTTATTTTTTTATCCTTTTTTGTAGGTTTAATTATTGGACTACCACTATTGCATGCATCATTAAAACTCACAACTAGAAAATTTTATTTTTTGGTTTTATTGCAATAAAGTTTTTTAAATAGTACGGCTCGAAATATGCAACATCTTCGAATTTTTGGCTTTTAAATTTTTGATAAGAAATTTCTATCATATTTTTTGCAGATGCAACTATGTTAGTATCAAATATAGCATTTTTATTATTTAATATTTCGCTAAACTTTGCACTGCCTGAACCAACAAAAACAATTTTATCCGATTTAAGAAACGAAGAATAAGAATTTTCGGTTAAAATATCAGCCGAAACATCTTTAATTATGTTTAAGTCTGAATTGTAAATTGCAGAATACACCTCCATACGGCGTGCATCAATCATAGAACAGTATTTATAATTGTTATATTCGCCAGTATTAATTGTAGCATTTGCCAAAGCTTCTAGTGTGCCAACAGATATAAGAGGAATGCTTAAACCATAACATAAGCCTTTGGCAGTAGAAACGCCAATTCGTAGCCCTGTATACGAGCCTGGTCCTTTTGTTACGGAAATTGCATCTAAATCTTTAAGAGAGTAATTAAACTCTTTAAATATATCCTCAATAAAAATTGTAACAAGCCTAGCGTGCGAACGTTCTTCGTTGCTTTCTTTTATTGCAATTAACTCATTATCCTTTGCAAGAGCTACTGAACATATTGTTTCTGAAGTTTCGATATTTAAAATAAGTGCCATAATTAGAATTAATAAGCTACAAAAATATTAATAATTTGTTACAATAAGACTTTGAAAGTTTAATATAAGTAATAAAATTGTTACTTTTGTAGTTAATATAATTCTAAATTAGAATAAACAATTTTATGGATTTTTCAGCAAAGCAAATTGCAGAACTTTTAGATGGCGAAATAGTAGGTAATGAAAATAGCTTAGTTTCAGATATTTCTAAGATTGAAGAAGGGCGTAAAGGGACTATTTCATTTTTGTCAAATCCTAAATATGAGAAGTATATTTATTCAACAAATGCAAGTATTGTATTAGTAAATAAGTCTTTTGAACCAAGCCAAAAAATTAAATCAACATTAATAAAAGTAGAAGATTCATATAAATCGGTTGCTACGTTATTAAGTTTTTATGATAGTGTAGTAAACAATAAGCAAGGAATAAGTGAATTAAGTTTTATATCAAAAAAAACTGATTCGCAAAATTTATTATATTTGGGAGAATTCTCTTTTATAGGAGAAAAAGTAAATATAGGTAAAAATGTAAAAATATATCCTCAAGTGTATGTTGGCGATAATGTTATTTTAGGAAATAATGTTACACTACATGCAGGAGTTAAAATATATCATGGCACAATAATAGGTAATAATTGTGTAATTAATGCAGGAAGTGTTATTGGTGGCGATGGTTTTGGTTTTGCTCCAAATGGTGAAGATTATAAAAGAATACCTCAGGTAGGAAATGTTATTTTAGAAGATAATGTTGATGTAGGTGCAAATGCAACTATTGATCGTGCAACAATGGGTTCTACAATTATTCGTAATGGAGTAAAAATTGATAATTTAGTACAAATAGCACATAATGTAGAGATTGATTCAAATACTGTTGTGGCAGCACAGTCTGGAGTATCGGGTTCTACTAAAATTGGTAAAAATGTAATGATAGCTGGTCAGGTTGGTTTTGCAGGTCATTTAACAATTGGCGATAATTCTAAATTTGCAGCACAATCAGGAATTGCTAATAGTATTGCTGAAGATACAGTAAATCAAGGAGCACCAGCATATAATTTAAGAGATTTTCAAAAAGCATATATTTATTACAAACGTTTACCTCAAACAAATAATAGAGTTGAACAACTTGAAAAACAAGTAAAAGAGCTTACTGAAATTGTTGGAAAACTAACAAAATAACGAACAGATAAAACAAAATACGATGGCAAAAAATATTCAAACAGAAAATAATGGAGTAATTAATATTATTGGTAATGGTACAAAAATTACTGGAAATATTGAAACCTCTGGCGATATAAGAATAGATGGTGTTTTGATAGGTAATTTATCAACTCAAGGAAAAGTTGTTATTGGTGCAACAGGTAGTGTTGAAGGTGAAGTGGTTTGCGTAAATTCCGATGTTTCAGGTCAATTAAAAGGTAAAATTTCGGTTAAAGAACTTCTTTCGCTTAAAGTTACAGCAAAAATATTTGGCGATATTATTACAAACAAATTGGCTATAGAACCTAATGCAGTATTTACAGGTACATGTAATATGGGAGGAGAGAATAATATTGCAAGCAAGCAAAAAGAAAAATAATAATGCCTATCTTAAATATTCTACTATTGCTATGCAAATGGCAATAATTATTGTTGGTGGTACTTTTGGGGGTAAGTGGCTTGATTCGTTTATTCATATCAAGTTTCCCGTTTTTACATTAATATTTTCAATAATATCGGTTTTTTTAGCGGTATATTATGCAATTAAAGATATTATTAAAATTAACAAATAATACCCCAAATAAAACAAAATTACCGATATAAATCGTTTCTATTTTCAGTATTTTTCGTTAATAATTATTTCCGTAACTTGTGCTATGCAAAGATTTTTTGCCTTACAAAAAAAAAATCCAATTTATTTATCGGCAGTTTTGAATCACATTTGGTGTAATTTTATGTCGAACACAAGTTATTTAGGATAACAAACATAAAATTTTCTATCTTTTTTAGATAAAAACGACAAATTAAGCATATCTG
>Ga0256827_10002023_pt1 | contig 13065 bp, 9 predicted proteins | sample CV84metaG_FD_185977 | JGI IMG/M metagenome (GOLD analysis project Ga0256827, IMG submission 185977) | Hydrothermal vent microbial communities from East Pacific Rise, Pacific Ocean - CV84 | ecosystem: Environmental > Aquatic > Marine > Hydrothermal vents | place: Pacific Ocean: East Pacific Rise... | reverse complement strand
AAACAAGTTTTAGAACTCTATTGTGCTTCAAATGGTTGGGATTTTGAGCTTATAAGTGATTTAGGTAGTGGGATAAATTACAATAAAAAAGGTCTACAACATTTAATAGATTTGATTATTGAAGATGAAGTTGAACGACTTGTTTTAACTCACAAAGATAGATTACTAAGATTTGGAGCAGAATTGATATTTTCAATTTGTGAGGCTAAAGAGGTAGAGATTGTTATTATAAATAAGGGGGAGGATGCTTCATTTGAAGAAAACTTAGCAAAAGATGTTTTAGAGATAATAACTGTTTTTTCTGCAAGATTATATGGTTCAAGAAGTAGAAAAAATCAAAAATTGATAGAAAAACTCAAAGAAGTTGCAAATGATTGCTCACAAGATTGAATTAAAACCAAATAATCATCAAATAACATATTTTAAACAAGCGTGTGGAGTGGCAAGATTGGCTTGGAATTGGGGACTATCTAATTGGCAACAGCAGTATATTGAAGGTTTAAATCCATCAGGAATGAGTCTGAAAAAAGAGTTTAATTCAATCAAAAAAGAGCTGTTTCCTTTTGTTTATAATGTTACAAAGTATGCTGTACAACAACCATTTATCCAACTTCAAGAAGCATATAAGAGATTTTTCAAAAAAATTGGAGGAAAACCAAAGTTTAAGAAAAAAGGAAAAAGCAAAGATAGCTTTTATATCGGTGGAGACCAAATAAAAATAGAGAGACGAAAGGTAAAAATCCCAAATTTAGGTTGGGTAAAACTAAGAGAAGATATTAGATTTCAAGGAAAGATATTGAATGCAACTGTTAGTAGAATAGCTGATAGATGGTTTATCTCATTTGCGATTAAGCCATCTATGAGTTATTTACCTTGCAAAAACCAAGCAAGTGTTGGAATAGACTTAGGGATAAAAAAATTGGCAGTGTTAAGTGATGGCTCTTATGTAGAGAGTCCAAGACCTCTTAAAAAACTGCTTAGAAAATTAAAAAAAATAAGTAAACAACTTTCAAGAAAACAACATAGTAGAAAAAAAGGCGACAAAACACCACAATCAAATAACTATAAAAAGTTCAAACTAAAAATTGCAAAACTTCACAAAAGAATAGCTGATATTAGAAGAGATACTCTTCATAAATTTACTACCTATCTAACCGATAATTTTAAATATATCTCTATTGAGGATTTGAATGTCAAAGGAATGATGAGTAATCATAAATTGGCTATGAGTATCCAAGATTTAGGCTTTTATGAGCTAAAAAGACAATTAGAATATAAGTCAAAACAGAAAGGAAATGAGCTTTTTATCAATGATAGATGGTTTGCTTCTTCTAAAACTTGTTGCAGTTGTGGAAATCAGAAAAGAGATTTGACACTATCGGATAGAACTTACTATTGTGATGAGTGCAAATTAGAGATTGATAGAGATTTGAATGCGTCTATCAATCTTCATAATCAACTAGGGGGAGTTCACCCCGAAGTAACGCCTGTGGAGATAACGGCAATGGATTTAGAGGCTGGACTTCTAAATTTAACCAGTATCATTGAAGCAGGAAATAAACATCAGGCTCTATTTGTAGCTTGAGTTATTAAAACTTAGCTATGGATATGTTTGAGTAAGTTTTATGGAACGGCTACTTGTAGCTCTATCCAAAGAAAAATAGAGAACAATATAAAAAATAGAAGGAATAAAATATGATTTTAATAGCTGGGCCATGTGTCTTGGAGAGTAGAGATAGCGTAATGAGAATAGCAGAGTCGTTGATGCCTTATCATGAGGATTGCACCAAAGACTTCTATTTCAAAGCAAGTTTTGACAAAGCAAATCGGACAAGTTTGGACTCATTTAGAGGACCTGGTATCGACGAGGGGCTAAAACTCCTAGCTGAGGTCAAAGAGCAGTTTGGTTATAAACTTCTTACCGATGTACATGACTATACTCAACCTAAAGCTGTAGCAGAGGTGGTAGATGTGCTTCAGATCCCTGCATTTTTGTCTCGTCAGACTGATCTACTGGTAGAGTCAGCAAAGACATCTGCTGTAGTCAATATCAAAAAAGGGCAGTTTTTATCACCTCAAGCTATGGAACACTCTGTAGCAAAAGTACTCAAAACTAGAGGATTTGATGGAGAGGTAAACCACGCTGATGCCAAGAAGTACGGGGTTTGGCTCACTGAGAGAGGCTCTAGCTTTGGTTATGGAAACTTGGTTGTTGATATGCGAGGGCTAAAAACTATGAGAGAGTTCGCCCCTGTGATCTTTGATGCCACACACTCTGTACAGCAACCAGCTTCTGGTGGAGCTACTAGTGGTGGGGATAGTGCTTTAGTCCCATATTTGAGCCGTGGGGCTGCTGCTGTTGGGGTAGATGGGTTCTTTTTTGAGACTCATTTTGATCCATCTATTGCTCTAAGCGATGGTCCAAATATGATAGAATTGAAGAGATTAGAGAGCTTAATTGAGCAGATAGATGCGATCAGAGCTATAGTAGAGTAACAGTTTTTGTTACAAATTGTTACATAATTTGGGTTATACTCTATCTATTTTCCTCTTAGTCCAAATAGAGTTTTCTCTTAACTTTTTTTAATATAAAATAACATGTTGAATAAAATATAATAAAATTTAATAAAATTCAACATATTAAAAAAAGGAAAAACATGAAAACTTTTAATGTGGCACTACTATTGATGTCATTTTTTACATTTTCAAATGCGACTGCGTTGATAGAGGATGCCGAAGATGGCACTATATCAGGGTGGCGTATGGCTGATGGAACAGCAATAGATGGAAAAATAAGGAATATTTTAGATAATGACTCTAACAGTAGAGTTATCCAGTTCAATGGCTGGGGTTCTCATCGAATGGGTGGTTTTGGAGGCAATCAATCTTTCCATAACGAAGAGGACAGGATGCTCTCTCTAAAGATCAAAACAGAGACTGACTGTATGATTGTTGTTCATGTTCAGACAACTCTAGGACTTAGGCATCTGTTCTATACTACAGTGAGTCACAATAGAGGTCTACGGCATGGCTTCCCTGGAGGGATTCATCACGGTTTAGGTGGTGCTGTAGCTACAGGAGAGTGGAAAACAGTTATAAGAGACTTGGAGCGAGATTTAAAAGATGCAGAACCTGCCAATGAACTCCTAGAGATCAATGGTTTTAGTATCAATGGTGGAGATGATGTTCGTATAGATGATGTAATATTTTATACTCCAAAAGAGACAATCTACGAAAATGGAGAGGAGGGGACTGCTAGATGGAATATCTCTGATAATACCCCTTCAGGTTCTCAAATCCTAAATATTCAAGACAATGATTACCAAGGGCAACATAGACAAGGAAAGGTAATTAAACTTAGTGGCTCAGGTGCAGACAATGCATATAGTATTGGAGCAGTCTCAGGAGAGAATGCTTGGAACAATAGAGATCACAAGATTTTACAGTGGCGTTTTAGAGATTTTGGGCCAGAAGTTGAGGTGATAGATCCTAGAGGTATCATTAGAGATCCTGATGCTTTTGAGTTTAGAGTTAGTATTGAGACCTCGCAAGGTCATAGAGATTTAACCTATACCTTAGGTCATGAGCATCTAGGAGTTATAGAGAGTGGTATGACCATTCACCACGCTTTAGGTGATGATAGAATTAGAGGTTCTGTCTGGGCTGGTGATGATCCAATGAATGCTTTGGGATTGTGGCAGACTATCACACGAGACCTAGAAGAGGATCTACATGATTTTGAACCAGATCTTGAACTTGTAGCTATCAATGGATTTACCGTTCGTAACAGTGGTCTTGTAGATGATATTAAAACTCTCACCTCTGCTCCTGATATTGAAGTCTATGAAGATGCTGGAGATGGTACTACTAATGGATGGAGTGTATATTCAAATAGTTCAGGTTCAGCAACCGTTACAAATGTCATGGATAGCGAAAAAAGAAGTAGAGTTATAGAGTTGTTTGGTCAAGGGCTAGGCGATGGTTTTGCATTAGGTTCTCAATCATGGTGGAATGATAGATCTCACAAAGGGATGCAGTGGAGTATGAAATTTGATTCAAGATTTACCCTCTATATCTCTGTGCAGACAACTAATGGACATAGATATTTAGTTTATAGACCTGTAGATGGTAATGAAGGATTAAGTGGTGAGTCAATAAGCATTGGCTTAGGATCAGATGCAGATAATGGAGAGTGGCAGACCTTTACTAGAAATCTTGCAAAAGATCTTAGCCGTGGAGAATCAGGTAATGAACTAATCTCTATCAATAGCTTCCTTATTCGTGGAGCAGGAAGATTAGATGATATTCAGACAGTTAGTATACCTGTTGAGGTAGATGCTCCTGCATACCCTGAGCCGAGTGATGAGGTAGTATATGAGGATGCAGAAGATGGCAATACCAATGGTTGGTCTGTCTATGACAATGATCCATCAGGTGCATATATCGATAATGTATTTGACTTTGACAGAGAGAGTAGAGTTATAAAACTAAATGGTACAGGAAGACGCAACGGATATATGTTGGGTGCTACTAGTGGTTCTAATTCGTGGAAGGATACTGAACATAAAAATATCCAATGGAGCATGAAATATAGTGAACTCTTTACTGTATATATTGTTGCGAACACAACAAACGGAAGAAGATATGTAACATATACCGCAACGGATAATAATATAGGTCTAAGAGGAGACTATATAGGTATCAATTTAGGAATAACTGCTAAAGATGGCAGATGGCATACTTTTAATCGTGATATTCAAGAGGATATTCATGAGTATGAACCAGACAATGAGTTACTATCAATCAATGCATTTTTGATTCGTGGTACAGGTAAAGTTGATGACATAGTGTTGTCTAACTAGTAAAAAACAGTAAAAACCACCTCGTTTACGAGGTGGAGTGTTAATATATAGTAAATTAGAAATAGGGTGATTAGAGTTGAGAGTAGTGGTTTTATGGTCATTTTTTTCTCCCTTGATAAATAATGATTCTGTTTTGTTTTGTGATATTTACAATTTCTAAATTAGGAATATATCGAAAATCTTTGATATTGTATGTGCAGATAGGAAGATTATTTATCAGACAGGTAGAAGCGATAATAGAATCCTGAATTTTAGCCCCATAACTTTATTTCCACGCATTATCTCTTAGCTCTTTAGCATAAGTTGCTACATCTTCCACATCTTCAAATAATTTATAGTTAGAATTTGCATCTTTGATATTAAAATCAAGAACCTTTGCATTTGTCTCTGCATCTTGGACTTTATAATTTAAAACAGAGCTATTTTTTTTGAAAAAAAACTTCAATGCCTCAATCATCAAATCGCTCATCTCTTTTTGTCTATTTGCAATATAATAAGCAATCTGCTCTTGTAGCATTGTATCTGTTATGTTTGCACTGACAATCATTGCTCTCTCCTTATATTTTTATTTATCATAACATAAACGATATTAATTTTTAGCAAATGGAGGTTTTAAAGGCTTTGTTGGTTGGACTGTTCACTTCTCACAATAAACCATCTCCCACCCCCAAAAGACGATAACCAATATCTGTAACTTAAGACCATTTTTTAGGTAACTCTGCACCAATTCATCCTCTTTATAAACATCCAACTGTTGTTGTGCTTCTGTGACTAGGGTATTTATCTTTTTTTGAGTTGCACTTTCGCTTCTTTTTATGAACTTAAACTCAACAAGTCCTACATACTTAATATATGGGTTAAATGGTTTTAGCAAAATATCAGCAAACCCTTTGTTTAGTTCATTTTCACTTTTGATTATATAGTATGGAGTGAGTGAGAGATAGGCTAGATACATGGATTTTACTGTTTGTTCAGTGTATATATAGTCTCTGATTCCTGTATTCTCTTTTATCATTAGAGCCAAATATCTAAAAACCTCTAAATCTCCATGCAGAGCAAAAGCCTTTAAATGTGTCTGTAGTAGAGTAACATTTATCTCAAAAACTCTCTCTAACTCCAAAGCATTTGTCAAAAAGTCTATATCTATTCGTTTGACTGTTTCATTTGGAATTTTTAGGTTTAGATCAAAATCTCTATCTACTATAGTTACTAACCCCAAATAGAACATAAAAGATTTGAAATTCTCCTCTTTGTGTAGGTTCAAAGCACTAAAATCCTGAACTAGATTGGCTATAGATATACTCTCTCCACCGATTAAAGTCTGCAAAGTTCTAAAGTTTCCGTTTAGCTTTTTGTTGGTGTAGATGATACTTCGTAGCTTTGAGTAGTCGCTTCGTACATTTATATCTATCATCTCTCTTGGTAGATTATTGCGAATAGAGAACTGCTTTATAAAGTATAAAATCATATCTGTATTGTAGATAGGCTCATCAGCATATTCACTAAAAAGATAGTGATTGTACCACTCTTGGAGCATGGCTGTATCTACTTTATCTCTTATCTCAAAATGGCTTAATGATTTTTCTAGCTCATCACTGTTGATACCTATTAGATTATGAAAATCAGGATGTAGAGAGATATTATCACCTATATTAAACCCACTTGTTACATCATACATAGTCATAGGTGTTACACCTGTTATAAACATCCTCTTGATAGGTGCATTGTTTCCTGTCGTTCCTGCTTTTAGAGCAGTGAAAAACTGTTTAAATGGGGCTGTCTTTTTTGAGACTATATTGAGATAATCCTCTCTACTATTTAAAAAAAGTCTGTTTGCAAAGTTATCATACTCATCTATTTGGATATAGAGATTTAGATGTTTCTCTTGCGTATAATCAAATATATCATTAAGCATAGAGATAGGATTATCTGATTTGAACTCAATATCCAAGCTGTATCTTCTTGAAAAACCTCTTATTTTTAGTCCCAATAGGTGTTTAAAACTCTCATCCACATTAAAAACATCCACAGCACTAAAATCAAATCCCAAAACCATATAGCTACTAGCCTCTTTGGTTTTGTTGTTTATTATATAGGTATCTTTGAAAATCGCCTCAAACTCATCTTTGAAATATATATCATAATAGGCTTCCAACATTGCAATCAACAGTGATTTACCAAATCTTCTTGGTCTCAAAAACATTAAATATGCACTGGTATGATTCTCTATTTTGGGGATATAGTCTGTCTTGTCTATAAAAAAATAATCTTCTGTTTTTAATCTTTTAAAGTCGCTTATGCCATATGGTATCTTTTTCATCTTCTGTTCTTTGGAGTTTTTTCAATTATACTCTTTTGGACTTAATTTTTTGACTCTCAAAATAGCTCAGTTACTCTTTTAAATAGCGTTAGTTGATGCTTTAAAAGCAAAGTTAGCTATAATTCACAAAAATTATTATTTACTCATATTTCACTCTTTTGGGTGAGATAAGAGGATAGATCAAGGACAACAATGACAATAGTAGAGGGTAATTTAACCGTTGACAAGAGTAAAAAAGTAGCTATCATCAATGCAAGATTCAACCATTTTATCACTGATAGATTAGTAGAGGGTGCAAAAGATGCATATGCGAGACATGGTGGAGATGCAGAGACATTAGATCTTATCTTAGTCCCTGGAGCATTTGAAGTTCCATTTGCGTTAGATAAAGCATTGGCTTCAGGAAAGTATGACGCTGTCTGCTGTCTAGGTGCAGTGATCCGTGGTGCAACTCCTCATTTTGATTATGTATCAGCAGAGGCTACAAAAGGTGTGGCTAGTGTAACTCTAAAATATGGTAAACCAGCTACTTTTGGTGTCTTGACTGTGGATAGTATAGAACAGGCGATAGAGAGAGCAGGAACAAAAGCTGGAAACAAAGGTGCAGAGGCTATGGTGAGCCTAATCGAGATGATAAACCTATATAGCGAGATAGAAAATGGCAACTAGACACCAAGCACGAACGGCTGTAGTTGGTCTTCTGTACGCTTATGATCTAGGCAATGATGGTATAGCCAAATTCTCAAATGAGATTTTGGAAAAAGACAAAATTCGTAATAAACAAAGAGAGTTCTCACATAGCCTTTTTGATGGGACAATTAAAAATTTAGAAATTATAGATACAGAAGTCCAAAAACATCTAAAAGATTGGGATTATAAATCTATCGGTAAAGTAGAAAAAGCGATTTTGCGTTTAGCTACCTTTGAGATCATGATAGAGGGTACAGACAAACGGATCATTATCAATGAAGCTATCGAGTTGGCAAAAGCTTTGGCTGATGACAAATCTCCACGCTTTATCAATGCAGTACTAGATGCTGTGGGTAGAGAGGATGCTTCAACCCAATCATAAGGTATATATACTAAAATATAACTATTAAAACAAAAACTTAATAGGAGTAGCTTATGGTTCATCTTTTTTTCAAGCTACTCCTTCTTCTTCTCCTCTCCTCTTTACTTATAAATTTTTTGATAAGAATGGGTTTTTTTTGCTGGATATGGGTATAAAATCTACTACTAGCACTTACTTACCTTAGGAAAGTAGACCTTTTATTTTTTCTGAGTTTTGGATATAAACTACTCCTATATTTTTAATTCCATCTTCTCTTGTTATATTATCCAGATTTGTGATATATCTTTTTTCACTATACTCTTCTCTAAATATAACCAAGTTGACATCACTACAACTCATAATATGCCTAGTATCTGTGATTGCTCCAAAAGGTGTACTATTTATAACAATATAATCATACTTTTTTCTAAGCTCTTCTATAAATTTATATATATAGTCAGAGAGAATTAGCTCAGATGGATTTGAGGGGATATCTCCCACAGGTATGACATCAAGATTATCATATGTGGAGGAGTATATAATATCATATATATTACTCTCCCCTTTTAGATAACTACTTAATCCATATGTAACATCTTTTATATTAAATAGCTTATCAAATGTAGGCTCTCTTAAATCAAAATCGATAGCTATAGTTTTATAATTTGCCATCTGTAAAATTGCAGATAGATTAGCAGAGGCGATATTTTTACCCTCTCCTGATACAGTAGATGTTATCAAAACGGTTTTACAACTACTACTATTGTGATTGAGAAGAAGCTGTAGTTTACTCCTCAATGCTCTATAGCTATCAGTAAAAAAGGAGTTTGGATTATCATATACTATAATTTTTTTACTATGATCCCATATAAGTGTTCCATATATAGGCAAACTGGTAGAACTCTCTATATCTTTTCTCTCTCTTATTTTATTATCAAAAAAGTTATAAATAAAGGCTATAAATAGTCCTATAATTAATCCTAATATTGTAAATGTAATTATAATCATTTTAGAATTTGGACTTATTGGGGTGTTTGAACTATATGCTTTATCTATTATTTTATAATCAGAGAGCGTTGCCACCTTTTCAATCTCATTTTCAGCCTGTTTTTTAAGTAAAAAGTTATACATTTTAGAACTAACTTCATAATCTCTTTTAATATTGATAAGTTTTCGCTCTTTTGTAGGCAAAGATTTTATTTTATTTTCATAAGATAATTTAAGTCTCTTTAGAGTCCTATTTTTTTGAGATATATGTCTCTGTAAATTTTTAATATTTTTAATAATTTTAAATCTTGCACTATCTATTTTATTTTGCTCTTCAATAACTTTTGGGTGTTTCTCCGTAAAATCTACAAGTAGCATATCCTTTTTGAGTTGGCTCTCTTGTAAAATCTCTATAAGTTTAAGTGTAGGTTTCTCGCCTAGCTCCATAAGTGAAGGAGCTATAGAGTCTAAATTATAGTCATTTTCTATAAATTTCATCAGATTTTTAGCCAACTTCTCTCTAAGTTGATTTTCAGAAAGTTCTATCTCCATTTCACTTAATTCTTTAATAAATGTTGAAGCTTGAAGAGATGGTTCTAGTGCATTATTTTCTACCTGATACCTCTCTAAACTTTTTTCTGATTTTGTCAATCTCTCTTTCATTATGAGTAACTCATGATTTATAAATTTCAATATTTTATTATTCTGTTCACTCTTATTTTTGATACTCTCTTTTATAAAACTCTCTGTAAGTGAGTCTATATAGGATATAGCTCGTTGTTGAATATTATCTTTATATGAAATTTTAATAATGGGAACATCAATATCTAATTGATCAATTCCAAGATTATTTTTTATAATATTCTCATATATATCTCTATTAGTTCCATTAAATGTGATAATTATGGGATTGTCAAAATTAGATAACTTATCTACTTTAAATTTAATATATTTATTTGAGACTGGTTTATTATAATTTAATATCTCGTTTTTCTCAAATTTAAATAGAGTTTTTCCCAAGATATGGCTCTTTAGTTTTTCTAAAAAAGAGTACTTAAAGCTAATCCTGTAACCATTTTCGGTGGGAGTTATCAGTAGTTTTTTACCTAAAATACTTCTATTTATAATCTCAATGTCTTTTATTTCAATAGGTACAAGATTAAATACTTCACTTGTCTTATAACTCTTATTGATATAATATTTTACATCTAGTTTTACTCTATTTAAATTTAGAGCTTGATTATTCATATAAAAAGTCTGTAGTAGTGTTATATCCTCTTTTACATTAGATTCAATTAGCGATTTTGGTTTTAAAACCAAATTTTTACTATTTAGACCTCTACTATTTTTTACTTTTATAATTGTATATGCACTATATACAGGTGGTTTAAAATATAGAAAAATATTTGCAATTAATATAAAAATAAATGTTATAGATATAATAATCCATTTATAAAGAGAGAGTATTTTTAATATTTTTGAGAAATCAATTTCATCTTCATCAATCAATGTTTTACTATCCTGATGTATAGCCATAATTTCTCCTCAATTATCAATCTAATTATTAATAATTGTAATTTTAACGAAATTTTAATAAAAGTATGTTTTTAAATATTAAATTTTATTACTATTTATTGTTTTTATAGTAAAATCCACAGAAGCTTAGGGGTCAAAGCAAAAATAGGGAATAAAACGAAAAAGTTCAACAACTTGTTTACTCGCCCCACCTCTCTCTCCTAGACAGCAAAATATAGATACAAGATCCCTCACCAACACTTAAAATAGTGAAAACATAATTTTGAGTGAGCTTTAACCGTTTGTATACTATAATCACGGATTATAAAACAAGGATATATATGAGTGCCTTAAAAAATAGACGGATGAGCATTGATGAGGCTGTTGAGCTGATTGAAAATGCTGACCTTAAAACTTTGGGAAAGATGGCATTGGCTCGAAAAAGAGAGCTTCATCCCAAGGGTGTGACCACTTTTGTGGTCGATAGAAATATCAACTATACCAATGTCTGTTGGGTTGATTGTAAGTTTTGTGCCTTTTATCGTCATGAGAAAAATGATGACGCTTATGTTTTGAGTTTTGAAGAGATAGACCAGAAGATAGAGGAGCTACTCGCTATCGGTGGGACTCAGATACTTTTTCAAGGTGGTGTACATCCCAAGCTACAGATAGAGTGGTATGAGGAGCTAGTAGATCATATCCACCAAAAATACCCGACTATTACTATACATGGATTTTCTGCTATTGAGGTGGATTATATCGCACAGCGATCTCATATATCTATCTCTGAGGTACTTAGACGATTGGGTGCAAAGGGTCTAGCTTCTATCCCTGGGGCAGGGGCTGAGATACTCTCTGATCGAGTTCGAGATATTATCGCTCCTAAAAAACTGGACAAGGATACTTGGCTAGATGTGCATAGAGAGGCACACAAGCTAGGGATCAAATCTACTGCTACTATGATGTATGGGACAGTGGAGACTACTCGTGAGATCGTGGAGCATTTTGATCTAGTGCGTCAACTCCAAGATGAGACGGGTGGGTTTAGAGCTTTTATTATGTGGTCATTTCAGAGCGATAATACCAAGCTCAAAGAGGAGATCCCTACTATCCAAAAGACTACCCCAAATCAGTATTTGCGTTATCTAGCAGTAGCACGGCTCTTTTTGGATAATGTCCCAAATATTCAGAGTTCATGGGTCACCCAAGGCTCATATATCGGTCAGATGGCACTACAGTTTGGTGCAAATGATCTAGGCTCTACGATGATGGAGGAGAATGTGGTCTCCTCTGCTGGAGCGATGAACAGCATGAATCAAGATGAGATGATCCACCTGATCCGAGATATGGATGAACATCCTGCCAAGAGAAACACAGCCTATAAGATTTTGGAGCGATTTTAACAGATGAAAAAAATAGCGATTTTAATAATAATGATACAAGGAATATTGATGAGTGCCGTCTTAGAGCCACTAAAAATTGGAAAAACAGAAGTCCCTTTGATCTTCGAAGAGGACAAAAACCTACCTATTATATCGATGCAGTTGATATTTAGAAACTCAGGATCACTCACAGATAGCAAGGGTGGTTTGGTGCAACTAACAGCCAAACTCCTCAATGAGGGTACAAAAAAAGATGGAAGTATAGGCTTTGCAACCAAGCTAGAGAGTAGGGCAATCACGCTTGGATCTCATGCAGGATCAGAGACCTTTGTGATGGATTTAGGCTCTCTAAAGAGTGAGTTTCCAAGAGGGATAGAGCTTTTTAAAGAGCTTATTCAAGATCCAAACTATAGTGAGAAGACACTTGGCAAGATCAAGACCCAAACTATAGGTAGTCTCAAACGAAAAGAGAGTGATTTTGACTACATCTCATCTCTAGCGATGAAAGGGATGCTATTTCCCGATACCCCTCTAGCCAAGCCATCATTAGGAACAGTCAAGAGTGTAGAGTCTATCACCGTAGCAGATATAAAAAAGCATGTTACTGAGCATCTAGGCTTGGAGAATGTAATAGTAGTGATGGGTGGAGATATAAGCCAAGCAGAGGCATCCAAAATGGCAAAAGATATACTCTCTGTACTCCCTTCTGTCAAACCTATAGAGATCAAAAAGATGACCCCTATAGGTAAATCACAGACCAAAGAGACCAAAGTCAAGAGTGAACAGGCATATATCTATTTTGGTGCTCCTCTTGATGTCCTTTCAGATAGCAAAGAGCGACACCTAAGCCAAGTGGCATCATTTATCTTGGGTAGTGGTGGTTTTGGATCTCGTATGATGGAGGAGATCAGAGTCAAAAAGGGTCTAGCCTACTCTGCCTATAGTCGC
>Ga0256827_10002022_pt1 | contig 13069 bp, 5 predicted proteins | sample CV84metaG_FD_185977 | JGI IMG/M metagenome (GOLD analysis project Ga0256827, IMG submission 185977) | Hydrothermal vent microbial communities from East Pacific Rise, Pacific Ocean - CV84 | ecosystem: Environmental > Aquatic > Marine > Hydrothermal vents | place: Pacific Ocean: East Pacific Rise... | reverse complement strand
GACTATGTGATTTATACTTTTTTGATGAGAGTGGATTTTCATTACATTCTAATGTTCCATACACTTGGTCAGAAGTAGGAAAACCTACACGAGTACCATCAGATAGATTTGCAAAAAGAATTAATGTATTATGCTTTTTAAATACCAAAAATAAAGACCTTTTTTATGAAATGAGAACAGGCTCAGTTAACTCTGAAATCACTGTCGCTCTTTTTGATAAATTTGCAGATAAAATCAACAGAACTCCAACTATTGTCGTCTTAGATAATGCTTCAATGCATACAAGCAAATTATTCAAAAGTAATATTAAAAAGTGGGAAGAAAAAGGGTTGCATTTACTCTACCTTCCTCCTTATTCTCCTGAACTAAATCTCATTGAAATATTATGGAGAGAGATGAAATATAGATGGTTTGATTTGAATGCTTTTGTATCTTTTGAAAAATTGTGGGAGCATGTTAAAAAACTATTAGATGGATTTGGTTCAGAGTATGACATTAATTTTTGTTAGGTACTTAAAACTGTATGTTTTAAAATCTTCATCCTCTTTTTTAATCTCTGTAAGCATTGTCAAAACCAAATCAATCTCATTTGGAAGAAGAGCATATTGAGCATTTACAATCAGATGATATTGCTTGGAGTAGTTTCTATTGGTTAAGCTATATTCCACAATATTTTCCTTTTTGATTTTATTCTATCAAAAAACACCTTAAAAAATATGGGTGTTTTAAATAAATAAAAAGGTGTTTTAAGAGTATGAATTTATCTGAAAGAGTAGCTATTTTTATTGAAATATTTAAATAATAGTAATTTATAACTAAATACACCTATTTATAAAAAAGGTGTATTAAATGAATAAGAGGGTGTTTTAGATAAATGAAAGGGTGTTTTATATGAATATCAAGGTGTTTTTACTCTCTTTAAAGTGTGATATTTCGGGCTTGAAAGAGGGTCTACAGCTTGTTATAGCTTTTAAATTAAAGAGGTGGTTAAATTCTATTTTCCTTTAAATTTTTATTTTGAATATCTTAATTATGATTAATTATATACTTTGCTCTTTCATACAATTCATCAAAGGTAATTATTTCAATATGCTTATTATTTCGTCTAAATCTTTCAAAGGTTTCATTTTTGGTAATATTATCTTGATTGTTATCAAGTGGAAATTCTTGTTGTCTATTTCCAATAATAAAAATACTTTTAGGGTCAAGTGTCATTAATTTTAATTTATCTATACGATGATTATTTTTATCAATAAAATGTTTAGATTCATAACTTTTATCAAAACTAAATTTTTGTCCCAAACATTGACTAATCCCGTCAATAAATGCAGAACTAAAACTCCATGTATTTGCACGAGATGTATTACTTCTTGATTTTTTAAAAATTTCTGTCTTTGATGTTTTTAGTTCAATCAATACAGTAAAGTTGGATATTTGACCCAAAAAATCAACTTTGGGGCTATTTCTTCCTTCTGAATTTTCAAGACCAATTTTTTGCTCAGAAAGAAAATCACTAATGAATTTAATATCCAAATTTAATCCTATTATCCAATTGTTTTTTTCTAAAAAATGATGCCATACAGACTCATCTCCACTCAGTTTAATATCATATTTTTCTTTATATATTTCAAAACAACTTTTTCCATTATAATTTTTATTATTTAAAAAATCATCAAATTCTTTTAAATTTTTCTCTCTATCTTGTAATCTAAGTGCATTAATTATATCTGATGAAGAGAGATTTAAAGCATCACTTATCTTTGATATTTCTAAAATTTTCTCCTCTTTAGACTTTGATTCAAGTTCTAAAATAAAATCTTGTTTAACAATTTGATATGACTTTTCAAAATCTCCAGCATCTACTATTTTTTTGCTCTTCCAAGTTATTATCTAGTTTTCTAAATTTCAATCTAGGAAGATATTTATTAGTATTTTTCTTTTTATAAAAAGAGACTTCACACACAATTGTACTTTGACTGTTTTCATCCAAAATAAAACCCTTATAAATAATTATTTTACTCTTTTTTTCATGAATAAAACAATTATTTTTAGTCTTCATTTCTGACAACATTAACTCTTCAATATTCTGTTTTTCTAAATGAAAATAATAATTATTCATTTTTTTCCTTTTGTATAATCAATTTTAAATATCCCAAATTTATTAGAATTCTTCATTTTAATATCTAAAGGCTTAAAGAGATTATATCATTAGAAATTTGTAATACCTATGAGATGGCACTCTATTTAAGTTTTTTAAGCCTTTCGGCAAAAGATTTATTTCATGAAAGTTTGATTTTGTGGTTGGCTGAAAGCACAACCCTACGAGTTTCAAGCATTAAAAAAGTTCAATAAATGTAGGGTTGGCTTTAGCCGACGCAATATTGAATTAGATATGTTAAATTGAAAGTTTAGATTGTAGTTTTTTGATTAATTCATAAGGTGGTAGTAAGAGAGGGACTCGAACCCTCGACCTCCGGCTTATGAGACCAGCGCTCTAACCAGCTGAGCTACCTTACCACCTATGTTTTGAAGAGCTGAAATTATAGTCAAAAATCAACATGATGTCAAGAGTTTTCACAAAAAGATTAAAAATTTAATATTAGCTATCTATATTATGCTGTTTTTATAGAAAAATATACTAGTATGCCAAAAATAAAAATTAATAATAAATAAGGAGTACCAATGTCATTTCAGCCATTAGGTAATCGTGTTCTTATCGAAAGAGAAGAACAGACCAATCAAACTGCATCGGGTCTTTATATCCCAGACTCTGCAAAAGAGAAACCTTCAGAAGGTAAAGTAATTGCTGTAGGTAAAGATGCTATTGAAGCAGGTTTAAGTGAAGGCGATAGTGTATTGTTTCCAAAGTATGGTGGAACAGAAGTTACCATTGGTGGTAGAGAGTATTTAATTATGAGTAGTGACGATATTTTAGGAGTAATGAAATAATGGCAAAAGAGATATATTTTTCAGACCGTGCTAGAAGTGGGCTTTTTGTAGGTGTTTCTAAACTTGCAGATGCTGTAAAAGTAACCATGGGACCAAGAGGACGTAATGTTCTTATTCAACGAGCGTATGGAGCTCCACACATTACAAAAGATGGTGTATCGGTTGCTCGTGAGATTGAGCTTGAAGATTCATTGGAAAACATGGGTGCTCAATTGGTTAAAGAGGTTGCTTCTAATACGGCTGATGAAGCAGGAGATGGTACAACTACGGCTACTGTTTTGGCTCACTCTATTTTTAAAGAGGGTCTACGAAACATTACAGCAGGTGCAAATCCAATTGAAGTAAAACGTGGAATGGACAAGGCGTGTAAAGCAATTATCGAAGAGCTTCAAAAAATGAGCCAAGAGGTTAAAGACAAAAAAGAGATTGCACAGGTAGCAACCATTTCGGCAAACTCTGATGAGACCATTGGAAACTTGATTGCTGAAGCGATGGAGTTTGTGGGTAAAGATGGTGTAATTACTGTTGAGGAAGCAAAAGGAATTGATGATGAACTAGAAGTGGTTGAAGGTATGCAGTTTGACCGTGGGTATATCTCTCCTTACTTTGTGACCAATACCGAAAAAATGACCTGTGAGCTTGATAATCCGTTGATTCTATTGACCGATTCTAAAATCACTTCATTGAAAGATTTAGTGCCTGTATTGGAGCAGATTCAACAGACAGGGCGACCATTGCTTATTATTGCTGATGATATTGAGGGAGAAGCTCTTTCAACATTGGTACTGAATAAACTTAAAGGTGTTCTAAACATCACAGCTGTTAAAGCCCCAGGTTTTGGCGATAGAAAAAAAGCGATGCTAAATGATATTGCAATTTTAACAGGTGCAACACTTATCACTTCTGAGCTTGGTCTTACCATTGAAAAAACAACGTTAGCAGAGCTTGGTCAATGTTCTAAAATTGTTATTGACAAAGACAACACGGTAGTTGTAGATGGAAAAGGTAGTAAAGAGGCTGTTGAGGCACGTGTGGCTGAAATTAAAATTCAAGTAGAGACAACCACCAGTGAATACGACAAAGAGAAGCTTCAAGAGCGTCTTGCTAAACTTGCTGGTGGTGTGGCTGTTATCAAAGTGGGTGCAGCGACTGAAACCGAAATGAAAGAGAAAAAAGACAGAGTTGATGATGCCTTGTCTGCAACCAAAGCAGCCGTTGATGAAGGTATTGTTATTGGTGGTGGTGCTGCGTTGATTAAAGCAGGTGCAAAAGTGAAACTTGATTTAGTAAACGATCAACTTGCAGGTGCAGAGATTATCTTAAGAGCCATTCAAGCACCAATGAAACAGATTGCTATTAACGCAGGGTACGATGCAGGTGTTGTGGTCAACAAAGTGATGGATTCAGACGATGAAAACATTGGATTTAACGCAGCAAATGGCGAATATGTGAACATGCTTGAAGCAGGAATCATTGACCCGTTAAAAGTGGCTCGTGTGGCACTTTTAAATGCAACTTCCGTATCGTCACTTCTTCTTACAACTGAAGCAACCATTTCAGATGTAAAAGAGCCAGATTTAGACATTCCTTCTCCTTCTATGCCAGACATGGGTGGAATGGGAGGAATGATGTAGCGTTAACGCTACATTTTTTCCCTTTTTTGTCGGCTTTTGCCGACAGTTATCCTATTCATATCTAATTCCACAATTACTCTACGTTCACTCTACAATCCATCTACATTTATTCATTATAATCTTAAATATTTATAAAATAATTTATTTAATTATATTTATAATTAATTTAAGCTTTGATTCATATTTTAAGTATTATAATTTAATTATAAAAAGAAATATAATATAACAATAAGGAATACGCTATGAAAAATTTAATATTAATATCTTCTGTTTTACTTATAGCAGGTTGTGTTCAAAAGAATGCAGACAATACGTATACCAGTACCTACAGCTATCACTCTTATAACCAACATCATTTGGCTCACTATGAAACACCTAGAGAGAATCAAAATAATTATCAAAGAAACTACGTTAGAGAGCGTTCAAACAATAATCAGGGAAGCAATAGACTTTTAAGTAATCAAATTGAACGAACAGCAAAATCACACTTGGGAAAAACCTATGAGTGGGGAGCAAATGGTCCTTCTACTTTTGACTGTTCAGGATTTACAAAAGCTGTTTTTGCTCAATACGGCATTACCATTCCTCGTGTATCAAGAGAGCAAGCAAAAGAGGGAAAAATTATTCCAAGAAACTATTTGAGTAAAGGAGACTTAATCTTTTTTGACTCTAAAAAAAGTTCAAGAGTTAGCCATGTAGGAATTTATTTGGGCGATGGAGCATTTATTCATGCCTCTTCATCGAAACATCGTGTGGTTATTAGCTCTTTAAATTCTAACTATTATAGCAAACATTTTAAATGGGGAAGAAGAGTAACGGAAGCAGGAAGATACGCAAGCAGATAAACTTAGAAAAAAGTTCTCTGAATATTTAAAACCTTTTTATTGGAAGCCTTTTTTTTGGTCTCCTTCTTATTGTCTTTTATCTGTTAGTGGGGCTACAATTGATATAATAAAAGAATATATACAAAATCAAAACAAGCCTCTTCTATCATCTTAACCTCTCCAAAATCATAGATTATAGAAGAGGATTGCGGATTATTTTTTATTCAATTGCGTTACTAGGGATTGGAATCTTACACTTGGTACGAAATATTTTTATAGCAGGTAGTGAATCAAGACCATCTCTATAGGCTACAACTTCAATACGATAAGTATGAGGATTACAAGTTAAACCAGTCATCAAGTCACTATAGATATAAGGGTGTTGAGTCTCATCATTGCTAGGTATAGTAATATTGTTCTCCGTACCATTAGAGAGGTCTTTTAAAGAGATTCTAAATCCATCTTCATTGTCAGAATTATCTTTAATACTAAGCCGAACAGAATTATCTGAAAGGGTAGTAACCCCTATAGGACCAGGTGCATTAGGTGGACAGATAAGACCAAATAGAGTTTCCATACGAAATTGTCGTGAAGAAGTCGATTTTGATTCAAAACCATCTTTAAAAGAGACTATTTTAATAGAATAAATATGTGTACAACTTAATCCGATTAATTTCTTAGTGACAATTGTATTTACATCTTCATTATTTGGAGGGAGTATAATAACTTTTTCACTATTATTAGTATGGTCTTTTAAAATAATTTTAAAACCATCTTCATTATGAGAGTTGTCTCTGAAATGAACATAAATAGAGGAGTTATTGATATCTGTGAGACCTATAAATGTTGGTGCTTCAAGTTTTGTAGGTGGACAGTTAATACCAAATGTTGTCTCTATACGGAATTTTCTTGGAGGCATTAGCTCTGATTCCATATTATTTTTAAAAGATTTCACTTGGATACTATAGATATGGCTACAATCTAAGCCAGTTAAATCTGCATAGACAGAAGATTTTATATTTTCATCATTGGGAGGGAGTATAATAATAGTCTCTTTTCCAGTAGTATGGTCTTTTAAAATTATTTTAAAACCATCTTCATTATTCGAGTTATCGAAGAAGCTAATACGAACAGAAGAAGTGGAGATATATGTAATTCCAATATATGGGCCAGGTGCATTAAGAGAAAAGATGGGAGGACAAGTCGCACCAAATGTGGTTTGGATATTAAATGTTGCCATATTGCTTCTTGAAGAGTTTCCTTCATTGTTATAGGCAATAGCTAGGGCTTGATAGATTTTATTACAAGTTAAGCCAGTAATATTGGCATATCCATTGACTCTATTGGTAGCATTAATTTTGATGCTTTTAAAAAGTGAACTATTTTCATAATCATAAACTAAAAGATAAAATCCATTTTCATTATCAGCATTATCTTCAAATGAGAGACGCACAGAGGTATTTGAATCATTTAATTTAGTTACTCCAACATAAGGACCTGGAGCATTAGGAACAGCAGCTTCTAAAAAAGTAAAAATTCCTAGAAAGGCAATGAGTATTAAAAGAGTTTTTTTTTGATATTTAAACATAATAATTTCCCTTTTTTATGTTTTAGTAGATATTGAGTTAGTTTGAGTGGCAAACTAAGAAAATCCTTCAAGTTGAAAAGTTCTCGTCTTGAAAGATTGAATTATAACAGAGACAAAGCAATATAGTTATTAAATATTATATAAGTTTATAAAGAAAAAATCATATTTCTCTCGTTCTACCTCTCCTCAGCTAGAATGCATACAAAAGTTTAACACATGTGAATTATAATAATTGATTTTCCCCTTCGTATAATGTGTATAGAGCCAAATAGTTTGACTCTATTTTTTATACTTTTTATTCAAACTCTCTACGAGCAAACAGTAACCCTAATATCGAAATAACCAAGAAAACAAGCAACATTGAACCATAACTCAAGGTAGGTACAGGGCTTGAAGTCTTATAAGCTGAACATGGTGTTGAAATAGTAATTTTTGCAATATTACTCTGCTTTCCACTCACTCCTTGAACAATATAATAAACAGGACTGGGAACACCTGTGAAACCTTTTTCAGCAGAAAAAGTGACTGTTCCATCTGATTCTACCTGCCAAACACCTTCTCCTTTAACAACATACGTTTGTGTTGTATTTAAAGAAGCTCCACCAACAGCTGTACCATTATCATAAAGGATTTTACCCTCTTTAGAATTTACAAATAAAATTGTATCTGTATCAATATTTCCACTATCATTACGAAGAAGAGCAATGGTTGTTACAGAACTGTCGGGATTTGCCTCTACACTATCATCATTAACCGAGAATCCTTCTATACCTACATCAATACTCATATTGTCACTGGTCAGAATAAACTCTACCGTTTGTTTTGTTTTTGGATCAACATCTGAATCCAAATTGTCGTTACTACCTTGATTGGCTACAGAGAACTGATAATCATCAAATATGGTACTATCATCAAAGATTAAATGGTATCTATGAGGCTCTCCTACTTCTATATTTTTAAAGATATAGTTACCATTTTCATCCGTTATTACAGATTTTGTTGATGTTGTTGTCTGCTCTTCAGGTGTTTGAGGAATGTCATTTTTAACCAAGGTTACCTTAACCCCTGCAATCCCTTTTTCATTAGAGTTTTGAATACCATCTCGGTTATCATCTAACCAAACTTTGTCTCCTATAAAGGCTAACTGTGGGGTATAGATACCCAAGTCCCAAGATAAATCATTCTCTCCTGCATCCAAGGTAATAAGCTTTGTCTGACCTCGATGATAATTGGCATCCGAATCCGATAAGAACTCATCTTTTACATTCTGTTTGGTTATCATATATCCTAAAGGAAACTCAGAGAATTCAACAAAGTAGTCTCCTGCAACCAAATCTCTAAACAGATATTGACCTGTTTTAGAGGTTACTCTTGTGGCTACAACTTCCTCTTTTGCATTAAAGAGTGTTACTTTAATACCATTAACACCTCTCTCATCTCTGTCTTGTAGACCATTATGATTTGTATCAAACCAAACCAAATCTCCAATCGTTCCTTTCTGTTTATTAAAGATTCCTAAATCTACATCCATCATGTTTTGACCAATACCAAGCGTTACAACGGCTGTTCTAAGTGTAGAGGCATCAACATCTGAATCTTTGGCATCATCTCCTGCATCTTGTGGACTAACTTCATAGCCAACTGGAAGATGAGCAAACTCTACATAGTACGCACCTGGAACCAAGTTTCTAAATGAGTAACCACCTTTATCGTCGGTAATTACGGTATCTACTTTTGTTCCACCTTCAGTAAAGAGACGTACCAGTACATCTTCTGCACCCAATTCATAAGCATCTTGAATACCATTGGCATTATCGTCGTACCATACGGTATCTCCTATAGATGCCCCTTTATTATCATAGATACCCATGTCCCAAGATAAATCATTTTCTCCTGCGATTAGCGTAGTTGTATCGGTTCTTAATGTTTTAGGGTCAACATCTGAATCTTTAGCATCATCTCCTGCATCTTTGGCTGTTGCCTCATAAGAGATTGGCAAATCAGAGAAGACCATGTAGTAGTTTCCAGGAATAAGGCTACTAAATTTATAGTTACCCTTCTTATCGGTTACTGTACTATCAATTTCTATGTCCAAATCGTTATAAAGCGTTATTTTAACAGAACCTACACCACGTTCATAAGCATCTTGCAGACCATTTTTATTGTCATCATACCAAACAGTATCTCCAAGGGTTGCTCTTTTTTCATTATAGATACCCATATCCCAAGACATATCATTCTCTCCTGCCTCAAGCTTAGTTACAACCGTTTGACCTGTTAAAATATTAGCATCTGAATCTTTTTCGTTGTTTCCAATATCTTGTGCTGTAATCTTATAACCTACAGGGAGGTCAGAGAAAATCAAGTAGTATGAATTAGGAACAACTCTATAGAAGTGATAAACACCAAAACTGTCTGTTGTAGTTACATCTACCACCACACCTTCTTTGGTATAAAGGGTTACTTTAACCGACTCAACACCTTTTTCAAAAGAGTCTTGAACACCATTTCTATTGTCATCGTACCAAACATGGTTACCAATAGAAGCTAGTGAGTCTGAGTAGATACCCATATCAATAGATAGATTATTTGTACCTTCTGTTACCATAAACGGGTCACTTTTCCCCGTCTTTACATCTGCATCTGAATCAAAAGCATCATCTCCTACATTTTTGGGAGAAATTTTAAATCCTGTTGGTAAATCAGAAAAGCCAATACTATATGTACCATTAATTACAGATCTAAAAGTATAGACTCCTCGTTCATCGGTTACCGTAGTTTGAACAACATTTCCATTTGAACCGTAAAGTGTCACACGAACACCATCAACACCTGTTTCAAAATCTTCTTGAATACCATTTCTATTGTTATCGTACCAAACACTGTCTCCAAGATTCGAGAGTTTATTCGAGTAGATACCCATGTCAATATCTAAGTTTACACTACCAACAGTTACAACAACGGTATCACTCTTCGCCGTTTTAACATTGACATCAGAATCTCTCTTTTTATCTCCTGCATTTTTAGGAGAAATTTTATATCCCGTTGGTAAATCAGAGAAACCTAAAGTATACGAACCATTCAGAACATCTCTAAAGATATAGACACCTTTTCTATCGGTTACTACAGTATTGACTATTTTTGTACCAGAGTAAAGCGTTACTTTAACGCCCTCTACTCCACTCTCCATCTCATCTTGAATACCATCTTTGTTATCGTCGTACCAAACACTGTCTCCAATGGTTGAAAGCTTTTCTGAGTAGATACCCACATCTACATTAAGATTATGAGAACTTCGTGTGATAACAATATCATCGGTCTTTCCACTCTCTACATTGATGTCTGAATCTTTATCATCGGTGGTTGCATCTTTTGGAGAGACTTTATATCCATTTGGAAGATTTGAGAACCCTACTTGATACGTTCCTTCTACAATATCTCTAAAGACATAGACACCTCTTCTATCGGTTACAACCGTTTGAACTATTTTAGAACCCGAATAGAGTACTACTTTAATACCTTCGGCTCCCATTTCATGTTCATCTTGAATACCATCTCTATTATCGTCGTACCAAACAGCATCCCCAATGATTGAGAGTTTGTCCGAGTAGATACCCATGTCCACACCCAAATTATGAGAGCTTCGTGTCACAACAATATTATCACTCTTTCCATTCGCATCAACATCAGAATCTTTATCATCCGAACCGACATCTTTTGGAGAGATTTTATAAGCATTTGGTAAATTAGAGAACGCTACGCTGTAGGTTCCCTCTTTAATATCTCTAAATACATAAACACCTCGTCTATCGGTTACAGCCGTTTGAATTACGTTTGTACCCGAGTAGAGCGTTACTTCAATGCCCTCTGCTCCAAACTCTGTCTCATCTTGAATACCATCTTTATTATCATCGTACCAAACAGCATCTCCAATAATAGAAAGTTTGTCCGAGTAGATACCCATATCAATACTTAAATCGGTAGAGCTTTTACTAACGTTAATCACATCACTCTTTAGTGTTGAGACATCAACATCAGAATCTTCAGTATCGGAACCTGCATCTTTAGGAGAGACTCTATAGCCATTTGGCAAATCACTAAAGCCAATAACGTATGCTCCTTCTGCAATGTCTCTAAAGACATACGTACCTCTTCTATCGGTTACAACGGTTTGAATGACACGGTCACTGCTATCATAAAGCGTTACACGAATTCCTTCTGCTCCAAACTCTGTCTCATCTTGAATTCCATCTTTATTATCGTCGTACCAAACACTATCGCCCAGTGTTGAAAGCGTATCGGAATAGATACCCATATCAATATCCAGATTAGTAGAAACACCTGTGATTACAATATCCTCTGTTTTTCCTGTTGCCACAATAACATCAGAATCTTTTTCATCAGAGCTGGCATCTTTTGGAGAGATTTTATATCCATTTGGTAATGAACCAAAGCCTACATTGTAGGTTCCATTTGGAATATCTCTAAAAACATAGACTCCCTGTCTATCGGTTACGCTTGTCTGAACTATACTTGTGCCAGAATACAATAGAACCTTTATCCCTTCAGCTCCTCTCTCCATCTCATCTTGAATACCGTCTTTGTTATCGTCGTACCAAACACTGTCTCCAATGGTTGAAAGAGTTTCCGAGTAAATACCCATATCTATGGTCAGATTGTTGCTACCTGCTGTAACCACAATCGCATCTGTTTTTCCATCTGAATTAACATCGGAATCTTTATCATCTTGACCCACATCCTTTTGAGAAATTTTATAACTGCTTGGTAAATCACTAAACCCTATGGTGTACGTTCCATCAAGAACTTCTCTAAAAAGATAAACCCCTTTACTGTCCGTAACCGTTGTTTTAACAACATCTCCATTACTATTATAAAGTTTGACTTTAACAGCCTCAACTCCTTTTTCGAAAGTATCTTGCACGCCATCTCTATTATCATCGTACCAAACTGTATCTCCAAGTGTTGAAAGATTCTCCGAATAGATACCCATATCAATCGTTAAATTAGTTGAACCTACCGTTACGCTAAAAGGGTCACTCTTTCCACTTAATGGGTCAGCATCCGAATCTTTTTCATCAGAACTTCTATCTTTAGGAGAGATTTTATAGTTGTTTGGTAAGTTTGAAAAAATGACATAATATGTCCCCGTTGGAACTTTTCTAAAGAGATAAACCCCATCTTCATCAGTAACTGTTGTGCTTATAATTGCATCATCACTGCTGTTATAAAGTACAACCTTAACCCCTTCAACACCACGCTCTGCACTGTCTTGAACTCCATCTTTATCGTCATCATACCAAACAGAGTTACCAACGATTGAAAGTTCATCAGAATAAATTCCTAAATCAACATCAAGGTTTATCGAACCAACTGCCACCACAATATCATCACTTAATCCTGTTGTATCTACATCTGAATCCGTCGCCTCTGTTGAACCCCGTACCTTTTTTGGAGAAATCGTATACGAAGCAGGTAAGTTTGTAAACTGTACTTTATATGTTCCTGCCAACAAATTTCTAAATATATAGGTTCCACTTGCATTGGTTACCGTACTCTTTAGCTCTGCTCCATCTTTAAGTAAAACAACTTTAACGCCTTCAACACCTTTCTCTTCAAGCTCTTGAATTCCATTTTGATTGTCATCGTACCAAACGCTATCGCCCAATGTTGAGAGTGCATCGGAATAGATTCCCATATCCACATCTAAATTATTTGAACCAACTGCCACTACAACATCATCACTCAATCCTGTAGTATCTGCATCCGAATCCGTCGCTTCTGTTGAACCCCGTACATTTTTTGGAGAAATTTTATACGAAGCAGGTAAGTTTGTAAACTGTACTTTATATGTTCCTGCCAACAAATTTCTAAAAATATAGGTTCCACTTGCATTGGTTACCGTACTCTTTAGCTCTGCTCCATCTTTAAGTAAAACAACTTTAACCCCTTCAACACCTTTCTCTTCAAGCTCTTGAATTCCATTTTGATTGTCATCGTACCAAACGGTATCTCCCAAGGTTGAGAGTTCATCAGAATAGATTCCCATGTCCACA
>Ga0256827_10002021_pt1 | contig 13073 bp, 13 predicted proteins | sample CV84metaG_FD_185977 | JGI IMG/M metagenome (GOLD analysis project Ga0256827, IMG submission 185977) | Hydrothermal vent microbial communities from East Pacific Rise, Pacific Ocean - CV84 | ecosystem: Environmental > Aquatic > Marine > Hydrothermal vents | place: Pacific Ocean: East Pacific Rise... | reverse complement strand
AATCAGAAAATAGACCAACTCAGTATCATACTTTCTCATTCAAAGGCTCGGGTAGTGAGTACTTTAGAATTTGGATTGTTAATATTGCATTGACTATTTTAACTCTAGGTATCTACTCTGCGTGGGCAAAAGTTAGAACTAACCGTTATATCTATGCCAATACATATATTAATGGTTCAAATTTTGAATATAATGCTGACCCAATTAAAATTTTGATAGGTCGAATAGTTGTAGTGGGGATATATGCTACTTTTGTTATCTTTTCTCAATATTTGATGATGTATGAGGTAGCAGGAGTTATTGCTTTTATCGCATTTCTACTAATGCCTTGGTTGGTTCGACAAGCAGTTAGTTTTAAGCTTAGAAACACATCTTATCGTAATATTCCATTTAAGTATAGAGGTAAAATAGGTGATTTTTATATCTTTTTTATTCTCCATGCTCTACTCAATATAGTAACTCTCTTTTTGGCTTTTCCCTACTCTTATGTTAAATTTAAAAAACTAATTATTAGTAACTCGGAGTATGGACAGGGCAAATTCTCCTTTGATGGAACAACAGGAGAGGGATACTCTACATATATTTTAGTATTTGTATGGACAACAATATTTATAATCGGTATCTTTATGTTTATTGGACTAATATTAGTAGTATTGGGTTCTATATTTGGGGGAGATGGGATAAGCGAAACAGCACAGATGGCTTCTGTATTAACAGATATAAATAGCACAATTCCACTAGATGCGAATATTTCATATGATAATAATATGACCTATTCCAATGAGTATAGCAAAGAGGAGTTAGGTTTGATTGGTATGGTAGGAACAATGTTTGCTTTTCTTGTCTATCTTCCTATTATCTTTTGGCAAAAAGGTTTATCTGATGGTTATTTTTCAAATTTTGTAAGAAACTTCTCTCGTTTAGAGGATGCTCCATTAAAAGGCTCTATGAGTCCTTTTAAATTAGGAGTTATATCAGCAACAAATATTATAATGATTATCTTCTCTTTGGGTATGTTGTATCCTTGGGCAAAAATACGTTATCTAAGATATAAATTAGAAAATACTCACTTTAGATGTAGTGATTATGAACAGTTTGAGTCTTTAGGATATGAAAAAGGTTCAACCGTAGGTGAAGAGATGGTAGACTTTTTTGATATAGATATGGGGATATAGAGATGTTAGTAGAAGCTGTACTGTATGATGGAAAGAGTTCAAAAGAGCATGAGGTGGTTATAGATTTTACCTTTGGTAGAAGAGTTAAAATTGCCTCACATGGAATAGATGTTGCATTAGATGATATAGAGATTGATTCACGATTAGGAGATACACCTAGAGTGTTAGAGTTTCCTAATGGTGTGAGATGTAAGAGTAAAGAGAATGATAAGATAGACCAGATTTTATTGGATTTTAATATTAAAAAATCCAAAACACATAAGATAGAAAGCTCTTGGGGTTTAAGCCTTGGAGCTGTTTTGATTACCATTATTTTTGTAGTATTTATGTTGACATCAGGAGCAAACTATACAGCAAATTTTATAGCTTCTATTCTACCTCAAAATACACTAGATAAAGTTAGTAAAATGACACTAGATAAGCTAGAAGATGGTTATCTGTATCCTACAACATTAAGTGAAGCAAATAGAACAATTTTACAAAAACATTTTGATAAACTTACAAAAGGAGAAAAGCGTTATGTTCTACATTTTAGGTCATCCAATAGAATAGGACCAAACGCCTTTGCCTTGCCATCAGGAGATATAGTATTGACTGACCAATTAGTAGCACTAAGCAAAGATAAGGAGTTTAGAGATATTCTAGGTGTATTGGCACATGAAAAGGGTCATGTTGTAAATAAACACTCTCTTAGAATGGCAATAAAAACAGCTCTCTCTGGAGTAATAATAGGATATATGACAGGCGATATCTCTATCTTGGCTACAGGTATTCCTACAGTGCTTATTAATAGTTCATATAGTAGAGAGTTTGAAAAAGAGGCTGATGCTCATGCAGTAAAAGAGCTAAAAAAGATGAACATATCCACAATCTATATAGCCAATCTATTTGAGTCATTAGCACAAGAGCATGGAATGGATGAGAATAGTACAACTCTACAACTTCTATCCTCCCACCCTTTGACAAAAGAGCGTATAGAGTATTTTAAGAGTTTTGTAAAAGAGTAGAGGATATAATCTTGCAAAACTCTTTAGAATCGTGTTCACACCCGAACAAGACGAGGCTAAAGTATTAGACTATTGCAATGTTGCCAATAGTCTATCACCTGCAATATCGGTAATTTTTGCTTGATATATTTTGCCAAAGAGTATCTCTAAATCGGAGGTATCAGTTATCAGAATATCTCCGTCTATATCTTTTGCCCAAAGAGTTGGACGAGCCGATAATATATACTCATGCTCATCACTCTCTCCCTCTAGTATTACAGAGATAGTTTTTCCTATCATCTTTTCCAAAGATATCTGTGTAGTCTCATTAGCAATAATCTCTAATGCTTCAACTCTCTGTTCTATTATCTCCTCATCTACAGGTTTCATGGTAAAAGCAGGAGTAGTCTCCTCATTTGAGTAGTAGAATACATTAAATCTATCAAATTTAAACTCACGCATAAACTCACAAACTCTATCAAATGCCTCATCACTCTCCCCTGGATGACCTGCAATTATGGATGTTCTGATAAAAGCATCTTTTTTAGATTTCATATGCTCCAAAAGCTCTATAGTTTTTTTCTCACCAAAACCTCTTCTCATCATTTTTAAAATAGAATCATCAATCTGTTGAATAGGCATATCATAATAGGTTTCAAAGATATTTGAGTTTGCAATAGTATCAATAAGCTCAAAAGTTGTAGTGCTTGGATATAGATATAAGATTCTAGCAACCTTAACACCTTCAATATTTTCAACTGATTTAATAATATCAATAAGACCATCTTTTAGCCCCATATCACGTCCATAACTAGAGGAGTCTTGAGATATAAAACTAAACTCATAAAATCCTTGTGCAACTAGAGCTTTCACCTCTTTTTCTATAGAAAATAGTGTACGAGAATGAAGTTTTCCTTTAAAGCTAGGAATAGCACAAAATGAACAGCTTTGATTGCATCCTTCAGCTATTTTGATATAGGCATGAGTGTTTGAGCCTGTTATAACCCTATTTGAGTTCTCATTTGCCAAGTAGACCTCAGGAGAAAAAGTAGCTCCTCTTTTTTCTAGTATAAGTTTATCTATCTGCTCATAATCACCAACTCCTGTAAAGATATCAACCTCTGGTAAATCACGTTGAAGCTCCTCTTTGTAACGTTCAGTTAGACATCCACTTACGACTAATATTGACTCCTCTTTACGCTCATCATGTAGATTTAAAATGGTATTGATGCTCTCCTCTTTGGCAGCATCAATAAACCCACAAGTATTAACAATAATAACATCAGCAATAGAAGCATCATCAGATATCTCATACTCTCTAAGACGACCTAGCATCACCTCACTATCGACAAGGTTTTTGGTACAGCCAAGGCTTACAAGATGTAGTTTTTTATTTGACACGTTTTACACTCCAATTGTTAGATTATATTTAGATAATATGACATTATATCTACTTTATCTTGTGGTAAAAACCTATTTTATATTTTTTTTAACTCTAATTAATTCTTAAATAATAAAAATATTTAACTTTTAATAACAAAAATTTATTTAATTAATCAATAAAATTTATATTTATTTTAATTGCATTATGTTATTATTCTGTTAACTTTAACATAAAGGGAGGTATTTAAAGATGAAAAATATTTCAGATATCGGGAAAAAACCATTTTTTCCTAAAAAAAGCTTACATATTATTGGAATAATAGTTGCATCTATTTTAACCTTAATTGTACTTTTTATCTATCTGTTCCCACAAAATTTATCTCCTTTAAATTCAAATCAAGATTTTATATTTAAGACAGTTAAAAATAAAGAGTTCCACATAAAGGCTTTTAAAAACCATTTTCAGATAAAAGAGCTAAAAGGAAAAGTTGTTTTTTTAAAAGTTTTTGGTTGGAATTGTAAATATTGTCAAAAAGAGATACCTGAACTTATTAAATTAAAAGATAAATTTAAAACAGCTTTTGACACCATTGCTATTGAGTATCAACACCATTCAAACAAAAAAAATCTTGATTTTATACAAAAATATCACATTGATTATAATATTATAAATGGAGACGAGCAAATAAGCTTTCTTGATTATTTAAAGCAGGAGTATGACTGGGATGGGGTTATACCGATGACCATAGTTATTGGTACTGATGGTAAAATATTAGCATTTGAAGTCGGATATAAATCATATAGCTTAACAACTCTTTTGCAGACAACATTACAACTATTAACAAGTGTGGCACTACCCCAAGATAAAGGAGAAAAGTAGATATGAAATACCCATTATTGATACCATTAACTTTAACAGCTATACTGTTTATAAGCTGTGATAAAAACAGAGAGGATGATGAGAAAAAAGATAGCTCTATTACTATTAATAAAATAGAGCAGAACATTACAAATAAAGAGACCAATTTTGGTTGTGGAGATAAAGAGTTAGAAGAGTGTACTGAGGATGAAATAGACTCTGCAAAGTTTATATTAAGTACATTAAAAAAAGATTCAAAGAGTATAAAAGAGAAAAATATAACTTCAATAAAAAAGAGTCTTAGTAGCTCACTCCAAGAGATAGTGGAGGAGGAGAATAAAAAGAGACGATTAAAAGATAGTCTTGAAGCTCTAGTAAATCAGGTTGGGGAAAATAAGAAAAAAAACTTAGAAAATTTTGTTAAGCAAATTGATGAAAATGAGTTTGGAACAGAGGATGATAAAAAACGTGGAACTTCACTTAATAAGAAAGTAGCTAATATTAAAAATGAGTTAACAAGCTTTGTTGAGATGGAAGAGTCAACAGTAAAACCAAAGGAGGTGAAAAAAAAGTTAGAGAATCTTATTGCTGATGTAACCGAATCCAAAAAAAGTCTATCTCAAACAGGTAAAAGTCTTACAAAATTGGTTAAAGAAGCAGAAGAGAAAGATACTCCATCTGTTAAAAAATTTGCTAGTGCCATTATAGAAGATGTATCTAGTAAAAAGATTAGTATTATAGAAGAGAATGAACAGTATTTTATTATCAAAGTTCAACAGGGAGATAATCTATCTGTATTAGCAGAGAGGTATTATAATAATAAAAATAAGTATAAACTTATTTATGAAGCAAACAAAGAGAAAATCAGCTCAGGATATGAAATTTTTCCAGGGACTGAGCTATTAATACCAAAAATTTAAATAAGGAGTAAGTAATGAAAAGTAGAGTTATAATAAGTCTAATATTATTAGGTAATATCTTAGTTGCAGGGGATGTAAAGATTACGGAAGATTTAAAATCTGTAGTTATTCAAGAGGGGGATAGTAGTATTACTATAGAGAGAATTCAAGATACAAAACATAGATTAACATCCAATTTTAGTAAAACTTCAAGGGAGTGTCCACCTTTTTGTGTACAACCTATGCATATAGGAGATGTAGAAACAATTGGGGAGCTTGAACTTTTAAAATATATTCAAGATATGCAAAAAGATGATGCTGATATGTTATTAATTGATGCAAGAACTAGAGATTGGTCTAAGGAGGGTAGTATCCCAACCTCTACAAACTTGCCTTTTACTATGCTCAAAAAAAATAGTAAATATCTTAAAAAAATTCTTAGTCTGCTAGGTGCTAAAAATATTAATGGAAAATGGAATTTTGATAAAGTTCCAACAATGATAATTTTTAGTAATGGTATTTGGGATGCACAAGCAACAAAGGCAATTAAAAGTCTTGTAGAGTTAGGTTGTCCTGAGGATAAAATTTTATACTATCGTGGTGGTATGCAAAATTGGAATATTCTTGGATTAACAATTAAGTAAAAAGGCAAAAATTATGTTGATTAAAAAAATAACAATTTTACTCTTGGTGGGATTATCATCTATTTATGCAAAGAGTGATTTAATGAGTGGTTTAACAGATATTGTTGATAAGGCTGAAGAGGTTAAAACTGAAAATAAAAAAGTTTTAGACTATGCATTTAAACAGAGAATGAGAACACAATGGATGGCAAGAGACGCACTTTTGATATCTATGGATTTTAATAGTAGTTTTTATCAAAAAGAGCTATTGGCAAATGCTGATGCATTTAATGAAAATTTTAATAATTTGATAAATAGCAAAGAGGATATTAAAAAAGCAGAAAAAATAGACTCAAATTTTTCAAAAAAGATAGAAGATGTAAAAGAGATATGGTCAAAATTTTATGATAGTGTTAAAAATATTTCCAAAAATGGAAAAGATAAAGATTCATTAAAATTTATTGAAGATAATAACATTAAGCTTTTAGATGATATAGCCTATATTTTTACTAATTTTATACAATCTTATCAGAGTACAGATAAACTAGAAGCATCTATGGCACATATTAAGAGTATGCTCTATACACAAGTTGGAAAGCCTAGAATGTATATTAATAAATTGGTAAAAGAGAGACTTTTAATTGAGCAGAATATAAACAAAAAAGAGAATCAAGATAGCCTTGAAGAGAGTATAAAATATATGGATAAACTTATGAAAGCTCTAAAAGATGGGGATAAGGATTTAGAGCTTAATGGAACAGAAGATATAAAGATTTTAGAAAAACTCTCTAATAGTCAAAAAATATGGGAAGAGGTAAAAGCACTTTCACTCAAGAAAAAAATTACAAAAGATGAGTTACAAACACTCATTTTGAAAAATGAAGAGTTTATAAAAGTTCAAACAGAGGTTGTAAAATTGACAAGAGAATCAAATGACAATTAAAGGATTTAAAATGCAAACAAAAATAAGTATTATTCTATCATTAGCCCTTCTTTCAACCATAAATTTATCTGCTTTTGATATGAAAAAAAAGAGTGGTGCAGTTAATACAAAAATTAAGATATATGGATTTTCACAATTTGAAGCAAGAGCAGGGGATGGGGTTATAAAAGATAACCAAGATGCCGATGTTCTTTTCTCTGCCCAAAGAGTAAGATTGGGAGTAAACTATCAAGCTGATAGAGTTTTTGGAAAACTATTTTTAGATTTTAATAAACCTCATAATGACAAGAGTGGAATAGGTCTTCCCGATATGATAAAAGATGGTTTTGTAGGATACCTATATAGTAATGCTCTATATGCTAAAATGGGTGTTATGAAGATGCCTCATGGTATGGGATTTACAATGCCTGGATGGAATTTAGATGTAGTAGAGAGAGGATTTGATAAGAAACTAGCCATGGAGAGAGGAACAGGTATCATGGTTTCAGGTCGTGGTATTGGAGGCAGAGGAAACAAGGTAAATGGTTTCGAGATGGGACATGAGAGACCTTGGCATGGTTTTGGATATGACCTTATGTTAGCAAATCAAGCAGGAAGAAGTGCGTCTGTTATAAATGCTAAGAAAGGAGATGATAACGCTTATGTAGCAAGAGCGATGTATGATAATGGAGAGATATTTCACTCTGAATTATCTTATGCAGAATCTTCCCAAGCAGGAGGAATTAAAGATAATACATTAGCTTATAAATCTATAAACTTTGGAGTTGACTCTAATTTTGGAAAAGGAAATGCCAAATTTGAGTATTATGATAGTCAAAATATAAGAGGTATTGATGGCTGGGATGAGTCAACATCTTCTGTAACAGGGACATATTATCTTACTGATACAGTAGAATTAGCAGTAAAACATATTCAAGGGAGTGCAGAGAAATCAAATATTAAAACCGATTTAGGAAATACATATATTGGTCTTAATTTCTACCTAGCCCCATTTAATAATAAAATGAGCAGAGGTGCTAAAAGAAAAAGAAATGCACATAGAATACAATTAAACTATGTGGTAGCATCAGGAGATAAAGAGGATTGGAATGGTCTTGGTGGTTACAAAGATGATGCTATTTTAACTCAATATCAGTATAAGTTTTAAAAAATAGAACTAAAATGTCTATTCCCTATAGTTGCTAACAATAGATAAAAAGATAGTGTAACCATAGGGAGTAAGGCGATATACCAGTAAAATCTATCTCTAACAATATAGACAAGCAGAGTAGCATAAGAGAGAATAAGAGCTATTATATGTGCTAAAAATAGAGGCACAAGTGAGTGTAGAGTGTTACCAATTACACCCCAAGTAATAATCCCTACTAGAAAAGCAAAAGATAGTATCATCTTTTGTAAATCATCATCTCTCTTATAGAAGTAATATATCAGCCCAATAGCTAAAAGTATAGCTAAGACAATAATAGATTTCATAAAAATCCTTTTTTATCTGTAATTATATCCTATTTTACTTTTTCAAAGCATCAGCAATCAGCTCCACAGGATTTTTAAATACTACATCAACATCTGCTTGATGCAATGAGTTTCCTATCTGCATACGACAAGCACTACACTCTGCACTAACTATTTTTGCTCCTGTCTCTTCTATCATCGCGGCTTTTGGTTTTCCTGCTAGTTCTGCAAAATGGTATTTTTCAGTCTGCATAGTAACTCCACCAAAACCACAACATCTGTCACTATCACTCATCTCTTTTATCTCATAGTTTTGAGAGAGTAAAGCTCTTGGCTCTTTATGAATATTTTGTACCTTTTTTGCATGACAAGCATCATGATAAGTTATGGCATCTTCAAATTTTTTGCCTTTTTTTGCTAGTCTCTCTTTTAGGTCAGTATTTTGTTCAAACCACTCTGTAGCCATAAAGATTTTCTCATTAAGCTTCTTGGCTCTTAAAGCCCAATCTTGCATCTCATGGTTATTAAAGAAAATCTCCCAATCATGTTTAATCATAGCAGAACAGGTCGCTTCGGGGATTATAATCGCCTCCACATCATCTATAAAAGTCTCAAAATACTCAATATTTTTTTTGGATAGTGTCTCAACTGTATAAAAATCACCTGTAAAGTAGGCAGGAGCAGAACAGCATAGTTGGTCTTTTGGGATAAATGCATCTATATCTAACTCTTTTAGAATATCTATTAGACTATCACCAATATCTGTATAGTTATAGTTGGCTAAACAACCAATAAATATAGCTACACGTCTCTTGCCACCATGCTTTATCTCTTCTGGATATTTATTCATAAAACTTATTTTGCCTAGAGATGGAAGTAGCCGACCACTTTTGATAATAGGCATAGGGAAACGAGGTATCATCCCCCCTCTCTTGGTATCATCTTTGAAACCACAGGTTCTAAATGTATAACCTAGTTTCATCATCATATCCATCAGTTTACGGTGACGCAAAAGAGTAAAAAATGCTTTTTTGAACCATGCAATACCAAACTTATCAGCAATATCAGCTCTAACCTCTTCAATAACCATATCAGTTTGTAAAGAGTTAGGACAGACATCTACACAGTTGGTACATAAAAAACAGCTCTCAAAGATATCTTTTGCATTTTTATCTAGCTCTAAATTCCCATTTTGATACTGTCCTAAAAGGTCAATAAATCCCCTAGGAGAAGTGACCTCATCTGGATTAACCTGATGAATGGTACAGACAGGAATACATTTTCCACACTTGACACAATCATCAGCTGTGGCATTAAAATTAAAAATATCTTCTACTTTTTTCACTATTTATTCTTTTGTTTTTTATTTTTAGTTCTCTCGATGTTTATCAAGCCAAACCATTACACCTTTTTGTGCATGGAGTCTATTCTCTGCTTCTAGGAAAATTTCATTAGCATGAGCTTCAAACACCTCTTCACTTACCTCATAATCACGATAAGCAGGAAGACAGTGAAGAAATATAGCACTATTTTCTGCTAATGACATTAAATCACTATCTACAATATATCCATTAAAGGCTTTTATACGCTCCTCTTTTTCATCCTCTTGTCCCATAGAGACCCAAGTATCTGTTGTTATTACATTTGCACCTGCTACTGCCACTTTTGGGTCATTGCCAAAGGATATTTTTGCACCACTCTCTTTTGCAAAAGCTAAAGCTTTCTCTACAACAGAGCTATCACATTCATACCCTTTTGGAGTAGCAATACGAAGTTCAAAACCAAGTTTTGAAGCCAACATTAACCATGAATGAGTTAAGTTATTCCCATCTCCTACATAAGCTACAACAGGATTTTTGATATCACATTCTAGTATAGTTAAGTAGTCAGCCATAAGTTGAACAGGGTGATATAGGTCGGTTAAACCATTAATTACAGGAACAGCAGAGTAGTTAGAGAACTCTTCAATCTTGCTCTGCTCAAAAGTTCGTATCATAACCATATCAACCATACGAGAGATAACCCTAGAGGTATCTTTCATAGGCTCACCACGACCTAGTTGGATATCATTTGAGGATAAAAAAAGACCAATACCTCCAAGTTGATATATACCTGTTTCAAAACTTACACGAGTACGTGTAGAGCTCTTTTCAAATATCATTCCAAGGGTCTGTTTTTCAAGGTAAGGATTAAAGATTCTATCTTTGCTCTCTGCTTTTATCTTCTGTGCTAAAGATATCATCTCTAAAATTTCATCTTTTGTAAAATCTTTTAAACTTAAAAAGTGTCTCATGTCGATTTCCTAACTCTTACTTACTATAAATAAGCTATTTTTTAAGGAAGCCATTTTATCATAACTTTTTTAAGGGAAGCACCTAAAAATCAAAAAGTAAATTATATATTTGAGAAGCTACCTCTTGCTTCCCCAAAAACTTAACACTATCAAAAGATAAACTATTACCTTTGATAATTGCACAACTAAGGCTATCTCCATATATTGCTGATGTATCTATGCAAATTCTATTCTTATATTTACGAATATTAGGTTGAGATAGATGACCAAATATATGATAATTTCGATTATCCTCTGCCTCTGTATGTGTATAGGCTAGTAGTATATCCAACTTAATACCTACATTTTTACTTCTTGATGCTGATTTTATCATTTTTTTATAGGAGTTTATATCCTCTTTTGCAAGATATTTTTTTTCACAAGGTGCATGAGTAAGCGTTACCGAAAAATCTTTATTATATCTATATTGTAACCAAGGGTAAGACCAGCTATAAATCTCCAAAAATTTCTCTTTTAATTTTATATTATTATCTAAAATATCAACTGTATTATAATATTTTTCTTTCTGAATTAAACGTTTAGGAGTAAGCTCTAAATTACTATCTTTTGTAATAAAACGATAAACCATCATCTCATGATTTCCCATAATTAAATATAAAGATTTTTTAATCTTATTAAGATGTATATAATTTTGATATATAAACTCTATAGTCTCAACAATTTTTTGAGAACTTCCCTTGTCAACAAAATCACCAAGAAGTATAATTGATTTTGATTCTATAGAGGAGAGTTGAATGAGTCCATTTTTATCTATAACAAACCCATTTTGACGCAGAAGTTGTTTGAGTTCGTCCACACATCCATGAACGTCACCCACAACAATATACTCATCTTCACAAGGAAGAGAAGCATTTTTTATAGTTGAAGCTATCATCAACCTACGCTAAAGTCTCGTTTAGCAGCATTAAGTTCAATAATAAATCCACCAGTAGCATCAATAAATGACATTAGTGATAATACTAAGAATGTTGCATTTTGAGCCCAATCTACCATAAAGAATAGAACGACAAAAATAACTGCTACTACAAAACTAAGAAGTGTCTCGGTTGCTCCAAATGCTTGTGAAGTAGCTGCTTTTGCAACTTCTACAAATAGTGCTAGTGTACCTACAATTAAAAAGAGTTCTCTTACTCTAATAACAAACTCTCTTCCAGGTCCCATATGATGTGTTAAAACGGGTGTATTAAGTGTAATATCTTTTAGATAAGGCAAGTAATCATGCCCCACGTGTAACCCAACATACGCTAATAAAATCCATGTAAATGTAGACATTCCTGTAATAAAAAACATTCCAATTCCTCTCTTTTCTTTATTTAATTTTTTCTCTTTTATTTTTTTTGCAACTGCAAGTTGACTAAAAAAATTCATAATACTCTAACCTACTACTTTTTATCCATAGACTGAGACATATACTCTGTACTCATTATCTTGTCCATTGATGGTCCATCAGATGGATATATAACAAATTTTGCATTATCCGAAGCTGATAAATTCTTCATAGAGTGAATATAATCTAATGATTTTGTAAAATCCAAAATCTTCTCATTGCTCATGTCAGGCATATTTTTTTGTAAAATCTCAATTTTATGCAATAGAGCTTCTGCCTCAAGTTGAGCTGACTGTTTTTTACCCTCAGCCTCTGTAATCATAGCTTTTTTCTTATTTTCAGCTACTGTAATCTGCTCCATAGATTTCTTTATATCATTTGAGTAGCCGATACTTTCAAACTTAACCTGTGTTACAGTAACACCCCAACGAGAACTATCCTCTTCAACATGCTTTTGCACTTTTTTTGAGATACCTTCTAAGTTTACCTGTATCTCTTTTAATTTCATCTTACCCATTATGTCAACTGTACCAGTTTTAATCAAACTATTTATTGCTTGTTTATAATCAGCAACATCCATAATAGCTTTTAAAGGGTCAGAAACTTTAACCATAGCAATCATATCTACAGTGATACTTATATTATCCTCTGTAATGATTGTCTGTTCAGGAGGGTCAACTTGCTCCTCTTTTAATGTAACTTTTGCTTCAATTTTATCAATTCCAGGTAAAATACGATTAAGTCCCTCGTATAATACTCTATCTTTTCCTAAACGGTCAACAACCCATGCTTCCTGAGAGTCAACAATAACTACAGGTAATAATTTCTCAAAACCAATTGTATAGAAAACTAATACAATAATGGCCAATATTGAGAAAATCGCCAAAATCCAATATAACGCAGCTGATTCTAACATTTTTCATCCCTTTTTTATTAATTTATAATATATCATTCAAATTATAACAAATAATCATCAAAATGTGTACTAAAAGTTGAAAAAACTTGATTTAAAAGAGTTTTATTTAATTTTATGCTAGAATAAGTGTAAAGTTTAAAAGAAATATACTTATTTT
>Ga0256827_10002019_pt1 | contig 13090 bp, 9 predicted proteins | sample CV84metaG_FD_185977 | JGI IMG/M metagenome (GOLD analysis project Ga0256827, IMG submission 185977) | Hydrothermal vent microbial communities from East Pacific Rise, Pacific Ocean - CV84 | ecosystem: Environmental > Aquatic > Marine > Hydrothermal vents | place: Pacific Ocean: East Pacific Rise... | reverse complement strand
ATCTTCGCTTAGTTCTTCTGTTGCTTTGTTTACTTCAAAATCTTCATCAATATTTGTGTCTTCTTTTGTGTTGGCAAGTGTTTCTTCGGTGTTTAGTTCCAATTCAATATTGTTTGATTCTGTAGTTTTTGTATCGTCTTGTAAATCAACAATATTAGCTGTTTCTTCTTTTGTTTCGTCAATTAAATCTTCTTTGTTTTCTTCGGTATTAATTTCTTGATTTCCTAAGCCAATAATATTTTTAATTTTTGATATTAGAACTGGGAAATTAAATAATACCATACCAATAAAAACAATTGCCAAAATAAAAATTGTTCCTGTTTTTCCGGCAAAAGAATTTAACCATTTGCTTATAAAATACCCGTGAGCACCACCTAAAAGAAAATTGCTATTACCCATTAAAATATCAATTGAACCAAAAAGAATTGATAGCCAAAGAATAGCTATAACGCTATATCTTAAAGTTTTATTTAAAGGTAATATTTTGTAGCCAATCATTTTTGCGGCTATCACTAAGAGTAAAAAAATAAATCCAAAAGATGGTATTCCAAACCATTGATATATAAATTTATTTGCAAGTGCAGCACCTAGTTTTCCTCCAAAATTATCAACAATAATATCACTACTCGAAAAAATACTTATCCATTCAATATTATCTGCTTTCCAAGTAAATAGGAAAGAAACAAATGCAAGTAATAAGTAAATTGTTAAAAAAACAAGAAAAAGCCCCGTAAAAAATACAGTTCTTTCATCTTTAACAAAAGAAGTTACTTTAGAAAAGTATTCTCCTGTTTTGTCTTTTGTTTCGTCTTCTTTTTTCTTTTTTGCCATTAATTATAAAATGCTTTTAACCTCGCAAGATACTTATTTTTATTTGTTTTTTATAATTGTTTGTTTTTGTATTGGCGAATAAATAAAAATTGTATCGTTAGAGTTGTTAGGGTTTATTGTATAAAGCAACCAATCTACAAAACCGGGTGCCGATTTATATTCTAAATCTATTTTACCAAAAATATTTTCTACTCGTTTTGTTCGTGCTTTTAAATTATCGTTGCCATAAAATAAAAAATATTTAAAATTGGGTTTCACAGAATCGGGCATATTTTCGTAAGTATTATAATTATTCTCATTATCTATATGATAGATATGTCGCCATTTGCCACTATAAAATTGTGGTAAAAGTTTAGACCCGTCTTTATTTGTTCCTTCGTAAAGAATATCGCCTTTTGCCTGTTTTTTATATAAATAATACATTGCCTCTACTCTTGCTTTTTTAGAGTAAGTTGTTGTTGCAAAGGATAATAGTATAAAATTTATTATCAAGAAAAATATAAAACTATATTTGTAAATAGATTTATATACTTTATTATTTTTTCTGTTTTCGATAAAATTATTTATTCCAATTACACCAAGAAGCAGATATAACGGAAGTACAGAAAAAATAAAACGCTCTTGTTTGTTTGGAAAATAAGAATGAAATATTAAAAAAATAAGTGTTGGCACAAAAACTAATAGATATTTCTTTTTTGTATTAAAAAAGCCAAGAAAAAGCATAATACTATACGGAGGCACAAAAACTCCTAATAATAATAAAATATAAAAATACCAAGGTTTAGAAAGATAATCATTTTTATTAGCTATATTATATCTAACATATTCTGTTAATTCGGCAAAAGGTTTATGCCAGATAAACATGTCTATTCCTCCTTGAAAAATTGAGATTGAAATAATAACAGAAATGCCATATACAATTGCTTGTTTAAACTGTTTTTGATATAATAGCACTAAACCCATTCCTCCTAAAAACAATCCTGTTTGGTATCTTATAGAAAATGCTAATCCACCAATCAACCCAGAAATAAGATATTGTTTTAGACTTGGTTTATCAGTTTTTATAATTATCCAAATACTTGCCAAAAGCGGTGGAATTGCAACCATTTCTACAAGATTTCTTACGCTAAAAAACGGCATCATCCATAAAAAAGATATTATTAAACCAACTATATCTGCATTTTTTTTATTAGAAAGTTTTGTTGTTATTTTATACGATAATGAAATAACTAAAAGAGAATATACTGCGTGAAAAAACCTTATTAACAGCATTTTAATATTAGGGTCGATAATTCCAATAAATTTAAAAAACAAAAAGATAAGATAATGTATGCCTATATAAAAAAAGCTATGCCCTTGTGGGATAGGGTTGCTGCCTTGATTCCAAGGTAACCAATAATTGTAGTCGTATCCGTCAACCCAAGATTGAGACGATTCTATTATTAGAAAATGGTCGTCGTGCATTCCGTAGCCTTTCGAGAAAAATACTGAAATTAACCTAAGCAAAAAAGCAATAACAAGTATCACTCTTAAACTATTCTTTTCCCATTCTTTCTGGATATATCTTATCATATCACATTAATAATCAATATATTCTTGAAATAATATTTGCAAGTAAGCTTGCCCTTCTGTTAATCTTTTTTGTAAAAGTAAACTATCTGTATAAGTTTTATTAAAAAATTGTTTGCTAAATTTATCATAAGATAAATAACCATCGTTTCTAATCCACCCAAAACCTTGATTTAGTTCAAAATAAGCAAATTCCGGAGTATAAGGATTGAATAAATCTTTACTCCACTTAAACTCGTTGGAGTTAAAGCCAAGTTGATTTAGCAGTGTTTTTGTTAAATCTGTTTGTGAGCAAACTTTGTTGTAAGTTGTTCCTTTGTATTCTTGCTTTAATGCACCACCCAAAAACATCATTGGAATATGGCGATATTCTTTTTGGCTTATTTCCCAGTGTCGATATGTGTTGTGCGAATGGTCGGCAACCAAAATAAACAGAGTGTTTTTATACCAATTTTGTTTTTTTGCTTTTTCAAAAAACAGGGCTAAAGCTTCGTCGGTGTAATGTGCCGAGTTTAAAAATTCATTTTCGCTATCGTGAAAATTTATTGTTGTATCAACTTGCATATCGTACGGCGAATGAGAGCTTAACGTGAAAATATTTGCAAAAAATGCTTGTTTTTGTTTGTTTATTTCATCAACAAAGTTTAGTAGCATTGCTTTGTCGTGATAGCCCAATTTACCGTGGTCGAAATTAGAATTATCGTAATCTTTTTCTTCTTTAATAATATCAAAATTATTGTGATATAAATATGCTTTTATATTTCCGTAACGAAGATTTCCTCCATAAAAAAATGAAGTATAATATCCGTTTTCGTTAAATTTTTCAGTAAGTGTAGGAGTATTTCTAAATTTTTCGGGTTTTGTTGTTAAAGTTGTAATTGGCAATGCCGGAAAACCTCCCCAAATTGAAGCAATACCTTGTTGCGAACGGTTTCCCGATGAATAGGTGTGTGTAAATAATAAACCCTCTTTTTCTAGCTTTCTGAAATTTGGTGTAATTCCTTTTATTCCGCCAAGCGATTCTACTAAATCGGCACTCCAACTTTCTAACAAAATTATTACAATATTTGGTTTTATACTGTCTCTAATTATAGAAACTGTTGTGTCTTTTTCTATCTTATGAAGGTCTAAAACAATATTTTCTGCCTCTTGTTTGGGTAATTCTTCAAAAATATTTACATCGTTAATTTGTTGCGAATGAACAAAATCAAAAATTAAATTCCAAACTGAATTTACCGAAATATCGTTTACAATTGCATGTTTTGAAAAATAAGATTGGCTTTGCGAAATAGGTATTTCGCTAAGACCTCCACGTATGCCAACAAAAATAAATGCAGGAATAATTGATATAAATGCGATTTTGTAAAACAATTTTGTTTTTAATTCTTTTATTGATTTATAAAACAGTTTGTTAAAAATGTATAAGCCAATAAAAATTAATATAATTAAAACAATAAATAGTATTATAGTATTCGATGTTTTGTTAGAAAAAATTACCTCGCTGGGGTCTTTTAGATACTCTAATGCTTTTGTATTTAGTTTAGTTTTCCATTCAGAATATATTCCAATTTCGCCAATATAAACGAATGATACTAAGAAAATTAAGATGTAATTATAGGATTTAATTATTGTATTGAAAAAACTAAAATTTATAAAACTTTGTATGCTAAGAATAAGCCAAGTAAAAGCAGAAAAATATCCGATAAGAGAAATGTCAAGCGGAAGTGCATACCAAGATATTTTCATTAACTCAGCAAAACCTACTCCTTTTACTGATATTATAGAGTAGTTATACAGCACAAATGCTAATCTTAATAAAAAGAAAAAGATTATCCAAAACAGTACTATTCTAAAGAAAGATTCAAATATTGCAAGTTTATTTCTCAAGAAAAAATATTTTTAATTTTATACAAAGATAAGCATTATGAAATAAGCATGTGAAAAATTAAAGGAACTTCTACTAATTATTTTTTCACAATAAGCCACTATGACCTACAAATAAGATTTGTTATATACTTAGGGTCTGCTGAGAAACGCATAACAAGTTGTTACAACGCCACTTAATCTAATACACCTCAGAGCTTTTCAGTAGATCCTACTTAATCCATTTAGCTTTTCGGGAATTTATACGGGTTTATTTTTTCTTTTTTAGAGTTTAAATAAGCATAGCTAGGTTACGCTTACAATTTTAAGCAAATAAAAATGGAAAAAGAAAAAGTAGAAAAACCGAAAAGCTATTTGGTTTGAGTATATTCTGAAATATGAGCTTAGAGCATGTCTGTTTATAAACTAAAGCTCTTTGTAATCTGGAGGTATTTCAAAAACAGAATTATCAAGCTCTGTTGGTTGAATAGATTTAATTTGCAGTTGCATTCTTTTTTCTCTAAGAGTTGTTCTTTCAACAGATAACATTGGAAAATAGCCTTTAGAATTAGGTACTTGGAGATAATATCTAGATTGTTTTTCTGTTCTATTCCAAAGTTTTAGGAAATCAACAAAAAAATCGAAATTTCCTTTTGCAACCCAATAAGAAATTTCAGTATTCTCTTTTGTGTTTTTAACACGCCATTGAATACATTTATAACCATTTATTTTTTTATAGTTTCTAGGGTTTTGAGTTATAATGAAATCATTATTTTCTGTTTTTATATAGGGTTTAATAGGTATATCTTTATACATATGTACCGAAGGTTTTAAAGCTGTAATAGTTTTGTTTTTTATATCAAAAATCATAGCTTCGTCGCCAATTACACAAGCACTGCAATCTTCATTTACTATTAATTTTATCAAATTACCCTTTATATAATAGGTATATTGAAGTGTGTCAACAAATGTTTGTTGTTCAAAAACAATAATACCTTCAAATTTTTGATTACTAATACTTTTATTATTAAGATTTTGTTCATTTGGCCCATTCTGAGCAAATAAAGAAAAACTAAATAAGAAAAAAATAATTGTATATTTGGTACAAATTTTAAACATTATTAAATACTGATAATTAATCAAAATATTTTAATAAAAGTAATAAACAATTTTCAACTTTCAAAAAAAAAGTTAAATAAAATAAAAAAAACTATGAGCGAACACAATAAATTAGGTGAAGAAGGTGAAGAAAGAGCAAGGCATTTTTTGGTTTCAAATTCATATAAAATTTTAGAGCTAAATTGGAGATACAACCATAAAGAAATTGATATTATTGCAGAATTAAATGATTATATAGTTGTTATTGAGGTGAAAACAAGAAGCTCAGATTTTTTTGATGATATTACAACAGTTATCACAAATAAAAAGAAACGGTATTTAATAGAAGCAACAGAAGCATATATTGAGAAACATAATATTACAAAAGAAATACGTTTTGATTTAATTTTTATTTCAAACAATAATATCGAACATATTGAAGAGGCATTTAATTCTTTTGATGTTTGTTAGGAATACTGTTAAAATATTTATTAGTTTTGATACCTGAAAAATACATTAATGATAATTTTACGTTTATTAAAAGAGAGTCTATATTTTGCAATTAGTGCATTGGTGCTAAATAAACTAAGGACATTTTTATCTTTATTGGGGATTACTATTGGCATTTTTGCAATTATTTCGGTATTTACAGTTTTAGATTCTTTAGAAGATTCAATAAAAACTAGTATCGGAAAACTTGGTGATAATGTTGTTTATGTTGGAAAATGGCCTTGGATTATGGGAAAAAGAGATTATCCTTGGTGGAAATTTGTGAATAGACCTGTACCAACACTAAAAGAAAATGAAATATTAGAAAAAAAACTAAAATATGCTGAAGCTGTTGTATTTATGGTAACATCTAATGTTTCTGTGAATTACGAAGATATATCAATAAACAATATAAGCTTAATAGGTGCTACAAATAATTATAATAAAGTAAGAAATTTTGAATTAGCAGCAGGTAGGTATTTTACTGATTATGAAGCAATATCTGGTGCAAATAAAATTATACTTGGTTCTAAAACAGCATCTGAGATTTTTGGAAATGAATCGGCAATAGGAAAAAAAGTAAAAATAAAAGGAGATAAATTGACTATTATAGGTGTGTTTAAAAAAGAAGGTGAGGATATGTTTGGGCAATCTTCAGATAATTCTGTATTAGTACCTATAAATTGTATAAAAAATGCTGTAGATATAAAAAAGGAAAGTCTAAGACCTCAAATAATGATAAAATCTAAGCAAAATATTAGTTTAGATTTATTAATAGATGAACTTGAAGGAACAATGAGATCGATACGAAGATTAAAACCAAAATCTGAAGATAATTTTGCACTTAACAGGTCTAGCATGATAACAAAAGGTTTTGAAAGTATTTTCGGAATGATTGATTTGATAGGACTAATTATAGGAGGCTTTTCGATATTGGTTGGAGGATTTGGTATAGCTAATATAATGTTTGTATCTGTAAAAGAAAGAACAAAAATTATAGGAATTCAAAAATCATTAGGAGCTAAAAACTTTTTTATTTTATTTCAATTCTTATCTGAATCTGTTATTCTGTCTTTAGTTGGAGGTATTATAGGGCTTTTATTAATATGGCTTGGTTCATTAATAGCGAATAATATTATGGAAGGAATGAAATTTTCAATGTCTTTCACAAATATATCAACAGGTATATTAATATCAATAGCAATAGGGATAATATCTGGCTTTGCACCTGCAAGATCTGCATCAAAACTTAATCCTGTAGAAGCTATGAATACAAGTTTTTAAGAGAAAAAACTCTTTTTTAATACTATTTTTGAAAAAAAAGCACGTAATTATTAAATATTTATGTCAATTATTTGATTATAAAAGATGAATATGCTATTTTTACAGAAAATAGGAAAAAACAAAAATGGCAGAAAATAAATTTGCAAATCTAGATTTTTCATTATCGTTGTTTGATGCAATGCAAAAAGATAACCTAAGTTATATTTATAGAGGCATATTTAATCAACAAATAACAGATAGTATATTAGCATTAACTGAAACCAATCTTCAAAACGAAGAACAATCTTCTAAAATGAAGAAAAGAGTTTATGCTATAATGGTTGAAGGCCTACAAAATGTTACGCGTCACCAAAACGAGAAAAAAATAATAGACAACGATAACTTAGGACTATTTGTAATTAAAAGAACAGAAGAACGTTATTATATTACTACTGGAAACTCAACCGAAAAAACAAGTATACCCATAATTAGTAAACTAATTAAAAAAATAAATAGTTTAGATAAAGATGAATTAAAAGTTTATTACAAACAAGTATTAAACGAAGGCAAACTGTCTAACAAAGGCGGAGCCGGTCTTGGATTAATAGATATGGCCAGAAAATCTGGCAACAAACTTAGTTATCGATTTATAGATATTGATGACATTAATACCTATTTTTATTTACATACAATACCATCATTAACAAATGATGAAAATGAATTTAATAAAATTGCTAAAGAATCTTTAGATAATATTGTAGAAATTCATAACACATTAAATATTGAAGATATTAGATTGATATATAATGGAATGCTAAACCAAGAAAGTTTAATGGGTTTATTGCATACCATTGAGGGGCATATGTCTGATATCCCAGATATGAAAAACAAGATGTTTTATATTGTTTTAGAAATGCTTCAAAACATTGTAAAACATGGAAATAACCCAACTAATCACGAAGGCGGAAATCCAGGAATTTTCTTCATAAGTCAAAAAAACGGAGAATACTTACTTAATACAGGTAATTATATTTCAATTGACAAAGTTGATGATTTAAAAGAAAAACTAAAGTGTGTTAATAAACTGAGTGATACCGAACTACAGGATTATTACGCTTCAAGTCTTATGGATTTCAAAATTAACGATGATAAAAAAACAGGTTTAGGAATAATCGACCTAAGAATTAAAAGTACAAATAAATTATCGTACTATTTTAAACCAATTAACAAGAAATATCAATTCTTTGCACTGCAAATTAAATTATAGTTAATATATTTGCATAAATTATTTGGAAGTATGGATATTTTAAAAATTGTAAAAACTAGCGACACACCTAATGTTACTCTTGATAGCAACAACAATATATTTGAATTCTCATACAGGTCATTGCCCGAAAATGCAATAGATTTCTATAATCCTATTTTAGATTGGATAGAAGAGTATTCAAAAAATCCAAATCCAGAAACAATTGTTAACTTTAAACTCGAATATTTTAATACAGCCTCGGCAAAACAAATAGCTAAAGTATTATTGCAATTATTTGAAATATCTAAAAACGCCAAAGTCAAAATTAATTGGCATTATGATAAAAATGATAGTGATATGTTAGCCTCAGGGCAAAGATATTCTAAACTAATTAACTTAGATTTTGAATTTATAGAAGAATAGTTTCTTTGGATATTTTATTTTTCTTAAAAAAGATTATACTAAAAGCTTTTACGGACATAATATCTGTATTTCTTTTTGAAATAATGTTCGCTTTCGCCAATAATACTTTCGTGAGCCCCAATAATTAAATAAGCATTTTCTACTAAATGCTTATGAAAAAACTTTATAATTGAAGTTTGTAATGTAGAGTTAAAATAGATTAAAACATTTCGACAAAATATAATATCAAATTTCTTGTAAAAAAGATTTTCTTCTTTAACCAAATCAATTTTTAACCACTTAGGCTTATCCCTAAGCTCTTTGTTCATTATAATAATGTCTTTATTCTTATCTATCTTAAAATATTTATCATAAGGTACGTTTTTTATATCCTCAAAATTAAAAGGATTTATTTTTAATACTTTATCAAAATTATCAAAATAGTTTAAATTAAATCTATATTTATAAATACCTTTTTTTGCCTGTTCTAAAACATCAACATTAATATCACTTGCATAAATATTAGACCTGTCAATTAAGTCTAACTCGCTTAATAGCATCATCATAGAATAAACCTCTTGTCCAGTAGAACAGCCTGAATGCCAAATATTTATGCTGTCTTTTTCTTTTAGAGCAGGTAGTATTTTGTATTTTAAACAATGCCAATTTTGAGGGTCTCTAAAAAGCTCAGTTGTATTTACAGTAATATCTTTAAGAATTTTTTCTGCAAGTTCTGTGTCATTTGTTATTTTAAATAATAAACCAGTAAAATTTAACTTGTTATCTTCAAGAATTTTTTGAATTCTTCTACTTAAAGATTTTTCGGAATAATTTGATAAATCATATCCTGAAACATCAAAAAGAACAGAGCTGAATTTTTTTATTTCATCTTGAGTTATTACCATTAACTGTTTTCTTTTTCTAAAGCTCCAAATATACAAATTTAATCTTGAAAAAATAGTAGAAACCTTATGTTTTAAAGTAAAATATACTCAATTCATTTAGCTTTTCGGGAATTTATGCGGATTTATTTTTTTGTTTTTAAAATTTTAAACTTTAAAAAAGGAAAAAGAAAAAGTAGAAAACCCGAAAAGCTATGTGGTTTGAGTATATACTCAACTAATACAATTGTGTTATCAAAAGACATATATTAAAAATAAGATAGCTAAAATCCGCAAGCATCTTAAAAGTAAACCTACGAATTTAAGGAGATGAAAAAGTTATGAGGATATTTATAGGGAACTTCTAATAATTATTTTCTTACAAAAACAAAATAATGAATAAAGATGTGAGTTAAAATATTTTTGTAATAAGGGGGTTATTTCAAATAATATTTTAACATAGCAGATTGTTTGTTATTTCGTTCCCGTAAGGGTTTTCATAATTTTCCATATACTTCTTTCATTGTTTTCAAAATAGCTCGCTATTTCTCAAAAAAATAAATTTGGCTCTGAAAAATTATGAAAATATTGTTGAAAAACTAATTTTTAAAACTCCTTATACAAAAAAACATACCGTTTTAACAAGAAAATTAATTAAAAATCGTTTAGTTTGTATTATGCAATCTATAAGAGAAACTATTCATAGAAAAATTTATATCGGGTTATTGATATTGCTTGTAATAGCAATGCCTTTCTCCGAGTTTCTTATGAGCAGTGCACAAATTTTTTTAGCTGCAAATTTCTTTGCCGAAGGTAAATTGTTGCACAAAATACGAATATTAAAACAACGCAAATCAATACTTATATTTGTTTCAATTATATTTATTCATGCAATTTGGATTTTTAATTCTAACAATCTCGATTATGCTATTCACGATTTAAGAATAAAATTACCTCTTTTAATTTTACCAATAATTATTGGTACTTCCGATTTAATATCTAAAAAAGAACTAAAGCTAATTCTACTCTTTTTTATTTCATCGGTTTTTGCAGCAAGTATTTATTCCGTGTTTGTTTATCTTGGGCTAACACATCATAAAATTATTGATTACAGAGGTATTTCTGTATTTATATCTCATATTAGATTTTCGTTAATGATAAATCTATCAATTTTTATTATTGCATATTATTATAACAAAATACAAGAAGGGTATAAGTATTTATTAATCACTTTAATACCATGGTTTATTGTTTATCTTTTTATATTACATTCCTTAACAGGATTATTAATTTTTTCTATAACAAGCAGCATTATTTTAATAAAATTAATTATTCTAAAATCAAATAAACTAATAAAAATTTCAACTCTTTCTTTTATTCTTATTTCTATAATTATATCGATATATTGGTTTAACAACTCGTTTAAACGATACAATAAAATTGATAATGTAAATTACTCTAAATTAGATTTGCACACTGTAAATGGTAATAAATACAATCACGATTCAGCCTTAACACAAACAGAAAATGGACATTTTATATATGTAAATCGTTGCGAAAAAGAACTTAAAAAAGAATGGAATACTATTAGCAAAATTAATTACGATAGTTTAGATTTACACGGAAATAAATTAAAATACACTTTAATAAGATACTTAACATCATTAAATTTACGTAAAGATTCTGCTGGCGTTCATTTATTAAACAAAAATGATATTGAACAAATAGAAAAAGGAATTCCTAATTATATATATCAAAATAAATTTTCGCTTTATGCAATTTTTTATAAAACAATGTGGGAGTTAGATAATTATAAAGAAACTAAAAACCCAAATAAAAATAGTTTGGCTCAACGTATAGAATATTTTAATGCAGGAATAAACATATTCAAATCTAATATATGGCTAGGTATTGGCACAGGAGATGTTCAAGATGAATTTAACAATTACTACGAAAAAACAAATTCTAGTTTAACAAAAAAATACAGACTACGTGCACATAATCAATTTTTAACTCTATTGTTAACATTCGGGCTTATAGGCTTTTCCTTAATGATTTTTGCATTTGCATTCCCTATAATTTATGAAAAAAAATTGCAAAAAGAAATTCTATTTATTATTTTGATAATAAACTTTTTGTCTTGGCTAAACGAAGATTCTATAGAAACCCAACCTGGTATAACATTTTTTACATTCTTTATAGTCTTATTTATTTTTGGATATAAACAAGACAAAGATATTTAAACATGTCCTAAGATTTCAACAATATTTTGCACCAAAAAATAAATTAAAATTTAAGCAACCAAAATTATTTTTCATCGTCTTTTAACTGTAGATATAATAATATTAGTTGTGTATTAACAATATGAGATAACAAATATTTTTAATATGAGATAACAAATATTAAGATTGTTGCATATTTAAAATACCGATTATTATATTTACAGTTAATTATATTTTCATTTAAAAATTAAAGTCATGAGAAACTTTATATTAATTGTATTTGCACTAATATCTCAAGCTATTTTTTCTCAAACATACACTATTAATGATGAGGGGAACATAAACGCATGTAGCGGAACCTTTACAATAGGCTCGCACAATGCAGGAGACACTTTTGTAATGACAATATGCGATGATGACCCCGACAGCACACACGTTGCTGTTAATTACAGTGATTGGAGCTTTTCCGGTGGAGATGTTCTAAATGTTTACGAAGGAACAGATGTAAATGCACCATTGTTAGGGGCTTTTGATCAATCAAATTTTCAAGTTCCATGGGCAATGACAGCCAGTCCTAATAATATGACAGGTTGTTTAACTTTTGAGTTTATTTCAAATGGTGGTGGTTCTACATTTTCCGGAACAATACATTGCCAGTTTAACTGTCAGTATTTTAATGCAGTTATAGACTCAACCTCCGAACAAACAGATACATTATATACTGATATATGCCAAGGAGAAACAGTAACTTTTTATGCTTCGGGCGATTATAATTTTAACGGTGGTTTATACAATCAATCTGATGCCCAATCTACTTTTACTTGGGATTTTGCAGATGGTACACCTGCTCAAACAGGGCAAGTTGTAACTCATACATTTCCTAATGGTGGTGGATATATGATAGACTGTATTATTACAGACCAATATGGTTGTAGAAATTCAAATGATGTTGACCACAGAGTAAGAGTTTCTATGACACCACACTGGACAACATCAACAGATACCATTTGCCCAGACCAAGCAACAACAATTGGTGCAACAGCAGGGCAAGGTTCAGCAGCTGCACATGCCGATTTATGGGATAATACACCAAATATGATGATTTCAGGAACTACATTTTTACCTGATGGTGAAGGATCATCATATAGTACAACATTATTATTTGATATGTTTGGTGCACAAACTCTTGATAGTATTTCTATGCTCGAAAGTATTTGTGCAAATTT
>Ga0256827_10002018_pt1 | contig 13094 bp, 12 predicted proteins | sample CV84metaG_FD_185977 | JGI IMG/M metagenome (GOLD analysis project Ga0256827, IMG submission 185977) | Hydrothermal vent microbial communities from East Pacific Rise, Pacific Ocean - CV84 | ecosystem: Environmental > Aquatic > Marine > Hydrothermal vents | place: Pacific Ocean: East Pacific Rise... | reverse complement strand
GCATCATCGAGGTTACCAGTTTTTTCTCCAAGTTGAACCATAGCAATAGTTAAATTGCCCAGTTCAAACCTGAAAGTCTCCATAGATGCAGAGAGTGAGTGACCTGAGTTAATGTCATCAGCAAGTTTTGTAAATACAGTTTTAAGTGCTTTATCTGTAGTAGCAACTGCAATTTCATTTAAGGAGTCATGAATTGATATCCCAGCATTTGTCATAACGGCGAGTTGTCGAATAGCAGCTATAAGATTGTCAGGCTTGATCTTTGACTTTTTAACATTTTTAAAAAAATCATCTTTAAATTTTTTGATTTTTTCTTCAAGTGGTTCTTCACTCTCCTCAATTTTTATTACAATACCCTGAAGTTTAACCTTTGCATATTGATTCGCTTTTTTTCTATCTTCAGCATAAAAGCTATGTTTCTCTTTTTTACCTTTAGCCAGAACTGTTGCAATGAAGTACTTCATGCTTTAGCCACCTTTAGTATCTCTTCGATAGAGGTTACACCATCAATAGCTTTTTGGATACCATTTTCAAAGATACCAATAAAACCATCTTTAATAGCCTGCTCTTGGAGCTCATTTTTTGAGGCACCTTTAGCAATAAGACTAGAAAGTTCTTCAGAAATATTGAGTACCTCACATATCATCTCTCTTCCCATGTACCCAGTGTCACCACACTCTTTACACCCTGAACCTTTGTAGAACTTGGCATTTTTTGGAATGAATTCTTCAAGTTCTGCAAGTGTAGATGTTGGGACAATCTCTTCTACTTTACAGTGAGTGCATATTTTACGAATAAGTCGTTGCGCTTGAATTGCTACAAGAGCACCACTAATAAGATAGTGTTGAATTCCCATATCAACCATACGAGGAATAGCACTAATTGAGTCATTTGTATGTAGAGTTGAGATAACCATATGCCCTGTTAATGCAGCCTTGATTGCAATTTCCAATGTCTCTTTATCTCGGATTTCACCAATCATAATTTTGTCAGGATCTTGTCTTAGTATTGAACGCAAGGCATCTGCAAAACTAAGACCTACTTTAGCATTAACTTGAACTTGTTGAATAAGGTTCATCCTATACTCAACAGGATCTTCAACTGTAATAACTTTATCTTCAACATTTCTAAGTTCATTAAGTGCACCATACAGAGTTGTAGTCTTACCACTACCTGTTGGCCCTGTTACTAAGATAATACCATGAGGAGCTTTTAATCCTGTGATTAGCTTTTGGTAGCTTGCACTATCCATACCTGCATCTTCAAGTTTTACTAGTGCCTTTGCTTTATCAAGTACACGCATAACAATTGATTCACCATAAAGAATTGGAAGTGTAGATATACGAAAATCATACTCCACTGCACCTACAGCAGTTGAAAAACGTCCATCTTGGGGTTTTCTTTTTTCTGCAATATCTAAGTTAGCTAGGAGTTTAAGTCTTGAAGCTAAAGGAGGGTATATGTCTTTTTCAAAGATAAACATCTCTGTTAGTTTTCCATCAACACGACCACGAACGACACAGTTCTTTTCTGTTGGTTCAACATGAATATCACTTGCTCTACCCTTTATACAGGCTTTTAAAATTACATCAATAAGAAGTAAAATTGAAGAGGCTTCTTGTTGTTCTTCAATAGTTGCAATAGAGTTAAGCTCGTCTCGTATTTTTTTGACAAGACCTTTTACACTTCCTTTGAGTTCAACTTTAAAGAGATAAGCTGAAATTTGTTTATTGGTTGCAAGAGCAATTTTAACAATTTTTCTTGGAAAAAGTCTTTGAATAGACTCTTGTGCTGCAATATCTAAAGGGTCACAAAATGCAATAGTTACACTCATGTCATCTTCAGATATTGGAAGAACAGTATATTTTTTAAGCTGTGCTAATGGAATCCTATCTGTAAGTTTATAATCCATATCTATAGAGTCTAAATCAAAAAATTGTAAATCTAACTCTGTAGCTAATTTACTTAGAATATCTTTTTCTTGTATATAATCATAATCATTTATAATTGATAAATCATAAACACCATTTCTTATCTGTTCAACTATATAACGAACAAGTCTGTCCATGGTCATGAACCCAGAGAGGGTAATATCTCTAAGTATTAGACTTTCATCAATACCTTTAGCAAGAAGACGGTTAACCTGCCCCTTCATAATAGAGCCGTTAGCTAATAAATCAGTTGTAATTCTATCCACAATAACTCCTACCAGTAGACATGGCGTTTAATGGTTATTGTATCATAAAATTCTTCAATAACCATTTTATTTAATCTATCACTTTTTGAGAGATAAAGCTTATATGTAAGCTTTTTATTATTTGGATCTTCAAAAAGGTAGAATGCTCTGGGTGTATGCTTTGGTAATTTTGAATAGAGATCAAATACTTTTGAAAGTACATAATCTGTTGTTGGAATATCCATAGATGAGAGATCGTATCCATCAACCATAGCATGGTAGAGAAGTTTTTTTTGCATTAAAATTACAGAAAAATAGGCTGAATTTGCTCGAGATTCACTAGAAAATTTTAACATTGCAACCGGGATGGCGAGTCTATCAATGTAGTCTGAATAGAGGCATGCGAAAGCATATATAGATATAAATTCTTCATCTGATTTATTTTGTCTAAAATTGTCAAAACCTATTTTACAAACATCTTCATACTTCTTATTTTGATAAAGGTTAAACATATTCTGTTTTGTAGAAGCATAAATATTAATGCTTAGTAATATAAATAAAATTAGTTTCATTTAAACTTTCCTGATGTTATATCATCCAATAAAATTTTTGCACGGTGTGAATTTGAATGTGAAATGTATTTTTTAAGTGTTTCGATAGCCATACTCTTTTCATTGAGTTTAACTAATGATTTAGTAAAAATAATCCAGCTAGCCTCAATATCATTATCTATTTCATTAGTCATTAAAGAGTAATTATAGGATTGATGATATTCTCCTAATTGATAATATTTTTTTGCTATAAAAAGACTTAATGCGGGGTTATTGTTTTTTTTGAATCTTTTAATCACTTGGCTTATATCATCATGTGTGTTTTGTCTGTCTATTTGAATAGAGCTTTTCTTTACAATTGGTTGGATTGGTGCAACCGTCACCCTTCTTTGAGTTTTTTGTATCTCTATTTTAGTAGGAGCTACTTTAGTTGTAACTTCTGTAACTCTGTCTTGTGAACCTGTATCAAAATAAGGTAGAGTGTCACCTTGTAGCTTTGCCATAAAGTCTAAGGATGGTGAGAGTCTGTTTTGTTGAGTGTTATAGTTGTGGGTAGGTTCTAGTTTTTTTTGCACAATAGGCTGCTGAACCTCAATACTCTCTTTAATTACAGTTTTTGGTTGTGGGTTTGGTATTATCTTTTTTTGTTCTAGGATAATTTTTTCTTCTACATTTACTGCTGATGTCTCTTCTTTAGATTCTCTTTTAAGCTTTTCATTTGAATGCATTTCTATTGTATTATTAACTGTATTATTTTGTACAGATTTAGTATTAAATAGAATAAATACAGCAGAAATAATTAATATACTTACAAGGATTACAATGTGAGGGATAAATGATTTTATTTTATATTTAAGCCATTTGGCCTCGAGTTCATTCACATTAATCATGGATTAGACCTGTATGCAATGCAGCCATCTCAATAATTTTATGTGAAACATGGTTTCTATTCATTTTTGAAGTATCACCTTTATCTTCATAGTGTGTATATATATCAAAGAGTGTATAGAGTAGCTTATTACTATCTCTATAGTTCCCATTTGTTAATTTATAAATTAAATTTACTGCTTTAGCATTAAACATATTTGCACTGTCAAAACAGTTGGCTTTCATAAGTTTTTTCTGTATATAAATCTTAAGCTCAACACTTGATGCATTTTCTAACTCAATACTTTCCCAAATTCTAGTTTGAAAGTGCTCTTTAGCAATAAGATCTTCCTTCTCAGTTTTATGAAGTGTAATTACAAATTTTACTTTTCTTGTGTCTGAAAGTAGTCTTATTTTTTCCATCAAAGGATTAGAGTATAGTTGTGCCTCATCCAGTAAAACTAAAGGAACAATACCAACATCATGCTCCTCAACGACTTTCATAAATTGAGTGAAATTTAATTCACCTCTATATTTTATTTTAAATAAATCTTGAGCAAGTGTTTTATAAAACTCACTCTCATCTAAAATGGGAGTTTTATACATATAAACATCTTGGCTTGTTGAAAGGTCATGGTAGAGTTTCGTTAGAAACATACTCTTTCCTGTACCAGGTTTACCATATAAGAGAATCATTTTAAGAGGTTTTTTAACTGAGTTTTTTAGAGATTGATAGATAGTGGAAACACGGTCAAGTTGAATATAATCTTTCGCATTTACAATATCTAAAAAAACATCTCTAGAGTTCCGAAATATACTAGATTTCATCTTCCTCCGTTGCCTCTTCTTTTAATTCAACTGTCTTATCATCCGTATCTGAGAGCTCATCAGACTCTTCTGTCATCGTCGATTTATTGAGTTTTATAATATTGTCATTCAAGCCTTCATATCCTAAATCACTTAAAGATAAACTATCATTATTAGGCTGTACAATATGTGGCTCAATGACGATTACAAGCTCTTCAACTTGTTTAGATTTATTCTCATATCTAAAAAAGTAACTAAGACCTGGAATATCACCTAAAATAGGCACTTTATTTACCTCATGGATATTTCTAGTGTTAATTAGTCCACCTAAAATAATTCTATTTCCATCTTTTACCGTCACGACTGAAGAGAGTTGACGACGATTTAAATCCGGTGGCATAACTCTGTCAGCAGATGATGTAAGTGACATGTCTATTCTAGTTTCTGAAAGGGAAGGATTTATTTTAAGTGTAATCAGACCATTATCAGAAATTTCTGGTGTAATATCAAGCAGTACACCAGCAAATACTGATTGAACAGTATCATTTTGTGTTGTAGCAGCTACACCACCACCTGTACCTTGCTGTTGTGTAGATTGTTGAATTTTATAGAAGTACTCTGTTCCTGCAGTTATAAGTGCAGGTTGATTATTAAGAGTAAGAACTTTAGGGTTTGAGATAGAATTTACATCACCTTGTGTTTGAAGAAACTTTATCACTTCTTTAAGACTTCCTCCACCTTGAATGGTTACATAATTTGTAGGATCGTAAGATGTACCAGTATCATCAGTTTTAGTACCACTACCCATATTGGCTTCAATAGTTACATTTTGTAGTGCATAGAGTTGTTTCCAATCTATACCTGTTGTTTTTCCTTCACTCATAGTTACAACTAAGAGTTGCACATCAATAAGTACTTGAAGTGTAACTTTTTCTTGTACTTTTTTCAAATATTTTTCAAATCTCTGCATCTGTTTGATGTTTGCAGTAATGGTGACTAGACCAGCATTTTTGTTTATGATAGGTTTTTCAGCTTTATAGTCATCATGTGGTCTATTTATAATTCTTTGAAATTCAAGGTCTAATTCTTCCCAAAATTTAACTTCATCAGTGCTCTCAATTTTAATACCAGAATCTGCAGAAGAATTACCAGATTGTGCATTTCCACTTCCTGCACCTTGTGTAGAACCACTTTGTTGACCACCCATAACACCTGATTGAGAAGTTGAAGCAGATGAACTGAGGGTTATATCAGTACTTGCAGTACCTTTTCTTTGAGAGAGTATATAATCAATTGAAAAAACTTTTGTTGTGAGGTATGAAATTTTTAAAATATTACTCTCAAGGGAGTAGTTTAAGTTATTTTCTTTTAAAACGATATCTAGTACTTCATTAATTGTAAGATTTCTCAAGTGGACTTTGTTCAAAGTATTTTCTAAGAGCTTATTAGCATTAGGATCACTCACAATAATACTGAATTCACACTCATCACTAAGTTGATCAATAAAATCGATAATCTTAGTATTTTTTGTTGAGCTTATACTAAAAAGTTCATAGGAACAATCAGCAAAACTATTTGTCGATAACAGAAGTGCTAATATACCAGTATATATTGATGATTTAAATAATTTCATATTTGTTGTCCTACTTCTCTTTAAATTTTAAATTGGGATTTTTAGTTCTTGTTGATAGCATTAGCATTTTCTTGCCCTTAGTTAAGATAACATTAGTTCTGTTGATTTGTTCGAGTCTATATTTACCTACTTTTTCACCTAATCTGTACCATTTAGAATTTATTAGGGCACTGTGATTTATTACAGCAATTAAGGTTAAACCTTTGTATAAAGGCTTTTTGGTTGAAGTTTTACTTACTAATGAACCACCAGGAATTGAGAGTGGAGGGCGGTTAGTAAGTTTCTTTTCTTCTTTAGGTGTCTGATTTTTCTTTAAAAAAATAAAAGGGTCTTTCAAAAAAGAAAATTGTTTTTCATCTAGTCCCTCTCTAGGAGGTTTAATAGCTTCAATTTGTTCATCAACCCAAGCTAGTTCATTAGCACTAGAGTGTATAAATAGACTTAAAGTAATTAGTATTAATATTGCTTTCATTAGTATGTAATCCCCCATACAGAGATATTTAAATCACTATTTAAAGTGTCTTGAGCTTTTATACTAAAATCATGTAAGTCAACTACTAAGTCACTCTGCTCAAGTGAATTTATAAATTTAACAGTATTCTTATACTTTCCAGTTACTTTTATTGTTATATCTAAAACATGTCCAAAAGAGCTATTGTTAACAGCATAGTGGTTCGTTAGATTATTGATTTTTATGCCATGCTTTTGTGCATTTGTTGAAATTGAATAGAGGTACTGTCCCCATGTTCTCTCATCATAAATAAGAGATGAAATGGTCTCTATTTTATTTTTTATATATTCGTTATTGTCTTTGTGGATCACCATCTCATTTGAAGCTTGTTTTATATCATTCTCTAAGGAAGTTATTTTTAACTCAGAATTTTGCGTTAAATATTTATTATCAGTATCTATCTTTAAACTGAGTGCTTTATTTTGTGTCTGTTTGTTTTGAAACTCTGCTATTGAAGTATCCCAAAACAGTAAATAAGAGAATGCAAATATAATAGCAAATATCATAGCATAAGTCATATATATATCTTTTTGACTTTTCTTTTTAAAAGCACTATCAATGTTTTGTAAGTAATCTTCAATATTTATTTTCATAATATTTTAACCTTGAGTTTACTAAAGTATTTTTTAGATTCTTTATCATACGATATCTCATTGAGGGAAAATTTATACTCTCCTTCATGGACTTTAGTCAGGTATTCGATTAATTGAGTTATCTTTTTGTCATTAGTTGATACTAAATCGATATTTATCTTTTTAGTATCATTGTTTTCATTGTAGTCCAGAGACTCTATGTTTACATTATAGCTTGTAATGTCTTTTGAAAGAGTCGATAAGAGACCACCTTTCATAGGATAGTTGACTTTTACATCATGAATTTTAATAAGAGTATTTTTCTTATTCGTGTAGTCATCTTTTTCTTTAGCTAATAGTGTAAGGACTTTTTCTTTATCTGCCTCTATACTTTTAATATTCGCTTCTCGTGTAATTTTTACATTATGCACATCTTTATATTCATTAGTGAGAAGTTCGAATTGTACATTTTGTGCATAGGTTAGTACCCAATATGTTATTGGGTATATAAAAGCAATAGCAAATGATGCTGCTATGAGAACAATAATTTTTCCACTTTCTCTTTGAAGAAACTTAGGAGGGCGATGGAAAATAGTGAAGTTACAGTCATATTTTTCACTCTCTGGTAGAGTAGTGTATATATGCATAAGTGCATGAAGTTGATCTACAAATACATCATTACTTTCAAAACCGTAATCAAAGTCAAAAACACTTGATTTTACATTAAGCTCTACCTCTGCAATTTCATCCAGTGAAGTGTCTGAAGATACTTGTGAACCGATATAGATATGTTCAATTTTTTCTATATCAAATGCACGTCTAACATAAGTTAAAATATCATTGATATTTGCAAATATCTCTTTATAGAGTTTAATAAGAATAGACTTATAACTACTAGAAGTTGTTTTAAGACTTTGAGTTGAAAGAAAACTAATAAAGTCACTATACTCAACTCTCTCTCCATATAATTCACAAAACCTCTCATGCATCTCTAAAAATGAGTACTTAATTGATTTTGTATATACAAACTCTTTTTCATTATAAACAGTTACAAAAGTATCATTCTCTTGAAAGTAAATAAAACAGTGAACTCCACTATCTTCTATAATGTCTTTAGAATAAAGAGATTTAAAAAGTAAGGGGGTAGGTATTATTACATCAATATATTTAATTGCTTGAACAACATTCTGATATGTGTAGTCTAAGATACTTGGATCAACAACAAAAACATGAAAAAGTCTATTCTCTTCATCTGGATTATAATAGTTTTCTACATACTTAATATCATATTCAACTGCTTGGTCAAGTGCTAGTTCATCATACACTTTATTTGTAATTGCATCGGTTAAGTCTTCTTCAGCTATGTTTTTACTGATAGAAATTTGTGAATTAATAAAATTTTGATTATTTAAGTAGGTAATAGCAAAAGTATCTTTAGAAAATTCAGGATTTGTATTTTCATTTAAAAAACTTGACATCCCTGTAAAGTATGTGTTTTTATATGGATTAACTGAAATAACATTAGAAAAAGAACTTCGTGCTGTTTTACTCATTAAAAATAATCCTATTTAATTTTTTACTTCACAAAATATGAAGCTAACGGTTTAAACCATTATATAATTATTGTCACAAATTAGACTAGATAACATAACAATAAGTAGTGTAAATAAATACACTACCTTTTATTCTATCGGAATATAGCTTAAATTTTTTTTTATATCACTTAAATTTAATAAGATATTGTTATTCGTTATCAAAATAACATCTTTTTATATAAAAAGTTAGTTGTTACTAGTTTTAGCGCTCTGTAAATATCTTAATTTTATTGTTTTTTATTTTAACCATTAAGGACTTTTCACCACTAAATTGGAAAGATGGTGACTTGTAAATTTCGTCAAATGTAATCTGATAAATATCTTGTTCATTTGGATAGGGTATGACAGAAATATTATGAAATATAATTGTTTTTCTACCTTTTTTTTGAAAAATCCTTCTTTTATAACTAGTAAAGTTGTTAAGTTCCATACCGTCAAAACGCTTAAAATTGGTTGCATAAAAACTAAGATATGAGTTTATATTACTGTAAATCCAAGCATATCTCCACTCATATAAATTAGCTAAAATTAGTGCAAGTTTCTTTTTAGAAATATTTTGAGTTACTTTTGTTCCATTAATAATTAGAAGAGTTTTTTCTATATCAATATTTCTATCTAAACACTCTAAACTACTATTTCCGATGGCAATACAACCTTTTGTAAAATCATCTCTAGACTCTTTTGTTGGAAGACCGTGTATCCAAATCCCATGTCCATTTCTACCTCTTAGTTTGTCATATTCATTAGGGTATGATGTGACAAAGGCTAAAGGCCCATAAAATGAGTCAGGATGAGCAATTTTTTTAGTTAGAGTATAAAGACCTGTAGGTGTTTTTAAATCACCTTCTTTAGTTTTATCTCCCTTGACTTCCCCTACAAATGCATTATAGCCTTTGACTAATTGAAAACTATTAGCATTTTTTTTGTAAAGATGCATTGTCGATTCATTCTTATCGCAGGTTAAAATAGCAGAGTATTTTTCTGTGAAGCCAAATGTTGTAGCTTGCTCTTGAAGATATTTATCCCAGTACTCTTGTTTAGTAAGTTCCAAATCCATTTTTTTTTCTATATTATTAAGACCATGAATTCTATAGTCAGTCAATATATCACTTGAAAAAAGTGTAGATGTAGTTAAAACAAGTAGTGTAATTTGTAATATGATTTTACGCATTTGTGTAGCCAATTTCCTTTAAGAAGTTTTTATCTTTTGTCCAGCCTTTTTTAACAGTGACCTGGAGGTTTAAGTAGGCTTTTTGTCCACTGAGTCTCTCTATTTTCTCACGTGCAGATTTACCAATACGTTTAATGGACTCTCCACCTTTTCCAATAATAATACCTTTTTGAGACTCTTTTTCAATAATAATAGTAGCATGAATAACATCTAAGCCTTTTTCTTCTTCAATGCTCTCTATAATCACATCCGATTCATAAGGCACTTCATCACTAACATTTTCAAAAATCCCTTCACGAATAAAACCCGCATAGATATCACGTACTAACTCACTCGTTAAATCTTCAGGATCAAAAAGAAAGGGAGATTCTGGAAGATTTTGAGTAATTACTTTGAGTAACTCTTCATGACCTACTTTTCTTGGAATTGCTACAGGAATAAGTGCTTCAAAACGGTCTGAAAACTGGTTGTAAGAGGCGATAGTTCTAAAGAGTTTATCTTGTTTTACTTGGTCTATTTTACTCAGTACAATAATATGTTTTACCTTGTCATTGTTAAGTTTTAAAAACTTTTCATAATGCTCAACTGAGTCTGTAATAGGGGCCAAGTAGACGATTAGGTCACAATCACCCATCGCTTTAAGTGCTTCATCTAGCATGAATTGATTGAGTATTTTTTCTCTCTCATGTAGACCTGGAGTGTCAACAAAAATTATTTGAGTATCTTCATGCATAACAATTGCATTTGAACGTCGTCTTGTAGCATTGGCTTTTTGACTCACCATTGCAATTTTTTCACCTAAAAGTGAGTTCATAAGGGTACTTTTACCCGCATTTGGACGTCCAATTAAAGAAACAAAACCAGCCTTAGTCATATATATTGCCTTTTATAAGATATATCTAGAGAGGTCATCATCTTCAACAACCATATCAAGTTTTTCGTGTACATACGAAGAAGTTATAACAAACTCTTCATCTTTGTGCTCATCCGCATTGAAACTCACCTCTTCAAGTACTTTTTCAAGTACAGTATGAAGACGACGAGCTCCAATGTCTTCGGTCATCTCGTTCGCTTTATGTGAGAGTTCTGCAATAGCTCTTACTGCTTCATCCTCAAACACTAACTTCATTCCCTCTACACCTAAAAGTGCTATGTACTGTTTTAAAAGAGAGTTTTGTGTTTGTGTTAGTATGAGGTAGAGTGTCTCCTGTGTAAGTGATTCTAACTCAACTCGAAGTGGAAATCTTCCCTGCAGTTCGGGGATTAAATCACTAGGTTTGCTAACGTGGAATGCTCCGGCAGCAATGAAAAGAATATGGTCTGTGTTAATAACACCATATTTAGTGGTTACACTACTTCCCTCAACGATTGGGAGTAAGTCACGTTGAACTCCTTCTTTACTTGGGTCATTTCTACCTTGTGATTTTTCACTTAGTGCAATTTTATCTATCTCATCGAGGAAAATTATACCACCATTTTGGGCACGCTCTAGTGCCTCTGCATTGATGTTAGTCATATCAAGAAGTTTGTGACTCGCTTCTAGTTTTAAGATACTTTTTGCATCTTTAACTGTTACTTCTTTTTTATTGTCTTCTTTATTCATAGTGTCAAAAATCTTAGAGAAAGACTCTTGAACCTTTGCCATCTCTGGAGGAAGATTCGTATCATCAAACTCAACGTGGATTTTGTCAAATTCTAGCTCTATGGTTTTGTCATCCATCTCGCCAGACTCTACTCGTTTTTCCATCGCTTCTAGGAGTCTTCGGTAGTCATCTTTTTTACTCTCACTCGCTGATTCCGGAAGAGGTGGGAGAAGTTTTTCAACTATTTTGTTTAAAACATAATTATGCATCTTATCTGCATTCTCTTCTTCTTTTTCAGATTTAACAATAGATATAGAGTTTACAACTAAATCACGAATCATCGACTCAACATCACGACCGACAAAACCTACTTCTGTATATTTGGAAGCCTCTACTTTAATAAAAGGAACTCTCATCATTTTTGCTAAACGACGAGAAATTTCAGTCTTACCAACACCAGTAGAACCAATCATAAGAATATTCTTGGGCATTATCTCATCTTGAAGTTCACTTGGTAGTTGCATACGTCTGTAACGTGTACGAAGTGCTAAAGCAATAGTTTTTTTGGCATCTTTTTGTGAAATTACATAATCATCAAGATATGTAACAATCTCTTTAGGTGTCATATTCATTATTTACTAGCCTCTAATGTAAGTGTTTTTATATTATGGTTTGTGTAGATACAGAGGTCTGCTGCCACGTTGAGACTCTCTTTTACAAGTGTCTCTTCATCGAGTGAGGCATGTTTTTTAAGGGCACGTGCAGCTGAAATAGCATAATTTCCACCACTACCAATAGAAGCAATCTCACCATCTTCAGGTTCAACTACATCACCATTACCTGTAAGAATAAAAATATGGTCATTGTTAAGAACTATCATCATCGCCTCTAAACGGCGAAGAACTTTGTCCTTCCTCCAAGCCTTAGAGAACTCAACAACAGACTTAAGTAAGTCTCCTTTTTTATTCTCTAAAAACTCTTCAAACATATCAAAAAGGTTAAAAGCATCGGCTGTACTTCCAGCAAAACCAGCTAAGATTTTGCCATGATGGAGTGTACGAATTTTAGTTGCATTACCTTTTAAAACACTATCTCCAAAGGTAACTTGACCGTCACCGCCAATAACAGCCCTGTTTTCACCCTTGTAAGCGAGTATTGTAGTGGCATCAAACATTAAAAGCTACTCTCCTTGAACATCTACATGAAGTGTGGCATGAAGACCGTGACCTAGTTTAAAGTCTAAGTCATGCTCTCCCACAGTTTTAATAGCTGATTTTTCATTGATATGTTTTTTATCAATCTCAATCCCGTGTTGCTCTTTGAGTGCCGCAGCTATCTCTTCTTTTGTAACAGCTCCAAAAAGGTGACCATTTTGACCAAGTTTTTTAGTAATTATTATTTCAGCTTTATCAAGTTCTGCTGCAATTTTTTTAAGAGCATTTACCTCTTTTTCTAAATTCTCTGCCACTATGAGTTCATCTTGAGCATGTTGTGCTAAAATCTCTTCAGTTGCATGTCTCGCAAAACCTTTTCCTATGAGGAAGTTTTTTCCATAACCATCTTTAACTTCTTTAACTTCACCTTTTTTACCAAGGCTTTTTACATCTTTAATTAAAAGTACTTTCATT
>Ga0256827_10002017_pt1 | contig 13102 bp, 12 predicted proteins | sample CV84metaG_FD_185977 | JGI IMG/M metagenome (GOLD analysis project Ga0256827, IMG submission 185977) | Hydrothermal vent microbial communities from East Pacific Rise, Pacific Ocean - CV84 | ecosystem: Environmental > Aquatic > Marine > Hydrothermal vents | place: Pacific Ocean: East Pacific Rise... | reverse complement strand
GCTATAATTCCACCAATGAAAAAAGAGATAAACTTCAAAGCCCAAACACCATACTCTCCAGCTGGTGATCAACCAAAAGCAATAGATACTTTAACTAAAAGTATACTAAAAGGTAATCGTTACCAAACACTTGAAGGTGTAACTGGATCTGGAAAAACATACACTATGGCGAAGGTTATAGAGAATGTTAAGATGCCTACTATCATTATGACTCATAACAAAACTTTAGCAGCACAACTGTATTCTGAGTTTCGTGGTTTTTTTCCTAATGCTCATGTTGAGTATTTTGTTTCTTATTATGATTATTACCAGCCGGAGGCATACATTCCAAGGCAAGATTTGTTTATAGAAAAAGATTCTGCTATAAATGACGAGCTAGAGAGAATGAGACTCTCATCAACTGCAAATATTTTATCTTATGATGATGTTATTGTTATTGCTTCTGTATCGGCTAACTATGGTTTGGGTGATCCAGAAGAGTATCTAAATATGGTTCAAGCCTTAGAAGTTGGTGATGAGATAAACCAAAAAAAACTTTTACTTCGTTTAGTGGAGATGGGTTACTCTCGCAATGACAGCTATTTTGATAGTGGACATATAAGAGTAAATGGTGAGAGTTTAGATATTTATCCACCCTATTTTGAGCAAGAAGCCATTAGAATAGAGTTTTTTGGAGATGAGATTGAAGCGATATATACTTTTGAAGTGATTGACAACAAAAAACTAGAAGATCATAAAAAGTTTACTATTTACGCCACTTCACAGTTTAGCGTTGGTCAAGAAAAGATGAGCCGTGCTATAAAACGCATAGAAGAAGAGTTAGATGAAAGACTTGCTTACTTTCAAAAAGAGGGAAAACTTTTAGAGTATCAGAGACTAAAACAACGAGTTGAGTTTGACTTAGAGATGCTTCAAACTACGGGAATGTGTAAGGGGGTTGAGAATTATTCAAGATTACTTACAGATAAAAAACCAGGTGAAGCTCCCTTTACTTTGCTAGATTATTTTGCACAAAGAAACCAAGATTATTTAGTAATAGTTGATGAGAGCCATGTATCTTTGCCCCAATATCGAGGGATGTATGCAGGAGATAGGGCTAGAAAAGAGGTGCTTGTAGATTATGGATTTCGTCTTCCATCAGCACTAGACAACCGTCCACTTATGGCAGATGAGTACATTAACAAAGCCCCACATTATCTTTTTGTATCTGCAACTCCAGCTGAGTATGAACTTGAGATGTCAAGTGTAACAGCTCAACAAATTATTCGTCCAACTGGTTTACTTGACCCAATTTTAGAGATAAAAACATCAGATAATCAAGTTGAAGATATTCACGATGAGATAAAAGGAATTGCTGCTAAGGGTGAGCGAATACTCATAACCGTTTTAACTAAAAAAATGGCAGAAGCACTTACAAAGTATTTAGCAGATTTAGGTATAAAAGTTCAATATATGCACTCAGATATTGACACTATTGAGCGAAACCAAATCATACGAGCCTTGCGTGTTGGAGAGTTTGATGTACTTATAGGAATCAACTTACTTCGTGAGGGTTTAGACTTGCCAGAGGTTTCTCTTGTTGCTATTTTAGATGCAGATAAAGAGGGATTTTTACGAAGTGAAACTGCACTTATTCAAACTATTGGACGGGGTGCTAGAAATGCAAATGGTCGCGTAATTTTATATGCAAATAAGATTACAAAATCAATGCAAAAAGCAATAGATACTACAAGTAGCAGAAGAAAGATTCAACAAGAGTACAACAAAAAGCATGGAATCACTCCAACAACAACCATTAGAAAGCTAGATGAAAATTTAAAACTAGAAGATCATGGTGATTTATACCAAAAACATAAAAAAATGGATAAAATGCCTCCAAGAGAAAAAAAAGCAATTACTAAAGAGTTAATGCTTAAAATGAAAGCGGCTGCAAAAGAGTTAAACTTTGAAGAAGCAGCTAGACTTCGAGATGAGATACAAAAAATTAAAAAACTATAGATAGATTCTGGATCAAGTTCAGAATGACGGAGGAATTTTTTTGGAAGAAATATTTACTAAACTAGAAACATACGGATACATAATACTTTTTTTATACTCACTTGGTGGTGGGTTTGTTATGCTTGTTGGAGCGGGAGTTCTCTCATACATGGGTAAGATGGATTTAACAACTGCAATGGCTGTGGCATTTGTAGCAAATGCTCTTGGTGATGTTCTACTTTTTTACATGGCAAGATACCAAAAAGCAACAATGATGGAAGGAATAAAGAAGCACAGAAGAAAACTAGCACTCTCGCATGTACTTATGAAACGCTATGGCTCGTGGATTATTTTATTTCAAAAGTTTGTATATGGTATAAAAACACTTATCCCAATAGCTATTGGTCTTACAAAATACGATTTTAAAAAGTTTGCAATTTTAAACATAGGAAGTTCAGTTATTTGGACTTTAGTTGTTGGACTTGGTAGTTTTTATGCTGGTGCACCTCTTATGAAAATTGCTGAAGCTATTGGAGAAAAACCTTGGATAGCTCCTGTAATACTTGTTGTGTTTGGCGGAGCTTTGTGGTTGTACTTAGAAAGTGCTACTAAGAAACGCTAAAGGCAAGTGCAAGTTTAGTCCTCTACATGTAGAGCTTATTTTAGCTGTTAAAACTAATGTATGTATTCCCAAGCTGGAGCTTGGGAACAAGAAAGATTCCGAATCAAGTTCGGAATGACGGATAATAAAATTCGGAATGAAATATGATCAAACCAAATACAATTTTAAGATAAAAAGAGTGATGTAGTTTCAAGGCGCTTAGTGAGGAAGTGTGCTAATTGCACATGACGAGCGTAGCAACGCAGAAAATGCGTCGCTATTTTTATCTTAAGAGCCGACTATTGGTCCGAATGGGGCATAATCCGTGTGATTCCCATCTTGATATTTTTTATAATTTTCAATAAACATAGCCGCTAAAGTATCACGAGTTTTATCAAACTCTTCTTTATCTGCCCATGCATTACGAGGATTTAGTATTTCAGGGTTAATATCACCTAAAGTTTTTGGTACATGTAGACGGAAAGTTTTAGTAGTGTCAAACTCAGAATCTTGAATACTTCCATCTAAAATAGCATTAATACAATCTCTCGTATCTTTAATACTCATTCTATGTCCAACACCATATTTACCGCCTGTCCAACCAGTATTTACCAAATAAACATTAACATCATGCTCATCAATTTTCTTACCTAAAAGTTTTGCGTATTCTGTTGGGTGTAGTGGTAAGAATGCCTCACCAAAACAAGCTGAGAAGGTTGCAGTTGGTTCAGTAATTCCACGCTCAGTTCCAGCAACTTTTGCAGTATATCCACTTAAAAAGTAGTACATTGCTTGCTCTTTAGTAAGCTTAGATACTGGAGGAAGTACTCCAAAAGCATCAGCAGTTAAAAAGATAATATTTTCAGGATGTCCAGCATGAAGTGTTGGTTCATGATTTTCTATATGCTCAATTGGGTAAGATACACGAGTATTTTCAGTTTTTGAAGAATCTTCATAATCAACTTCACCCTCGCCATACATTACAACATTTTCAAGAAGTGCATCTTCACGAATAGCATTATAAATCTCAGGTTCACTTTTACCATCAAGGTTGATTACTTTTGCGTAACATCCACCCTCGAAGTTAAACACACCATAGTTGTCCCAACCATGCTCATCATCACCAATAAGTGCGCGATGTGGATCAGTAGAAAGTGTAGTTTTTCCAGTCCCTGAAAGACCAAAGAAAAGTGCTGTGTCACCTTTTTCACCAACATTAGCAGAACAGTGCATAGAAAGTTTACCCTCTAATGGTAACCAGTAGTTCATCATTGAAAAGATTCCTTTTTTCAACTCACCACCATACCAAGTTCCACCAATAATACATAAGTTTCTCTCAACATCAAAAAGTACGAATACTTCTGAGTTCATACCGTGTTCTTTCCACTTATCATTTACCGCTTTACAAGCATTTAAAACTGTAAAATCAGATTTAAAAACTTCTAGTTCAGCTGGTTCTGGACGAATAAACATATTTTTTACAAAGTGAGATTGCCATGCTATCTCAGTTATGAAACGAACTGATCTTTTTGAAGCAGCAGAAGCACCACAAAATACATCAGTAACATATAAATCTTTGTTAGATAATTGCTCTTGAGCTACTACAAGAAGTTCGTCAAAAATTTCAGCACTTACTTTTTGATTTACATCACCCCAAGCAATATACTTGTTTGATGGATCACGATCAACAAAGTACTTGTCTTTAGGAGAACGACCTGTAAATATACCAGTATCAACAGCAGTAGCACCCTTTTTAGTAAGTGCGCACTCGCCGTTATCAAGCTCATGTTTTATTAATTCTTTGTAGCTTAGATTATGGTAAACATTACCAACATTTTTTAGACCAATTTCTTCTAACTCAGTTAAGTTCATAACTTGCCTTGTAATACTTTGATTAATTATTCTGAAATTATACACTTAATAAACCTAAATTAAAAGTAAATTATGATAAAATTTCATCAAGTTCGGGTAGCTCAGGGGTAGAGCACTTCGTTGACATCGAAGTGGTCGGAAGTTCAAATCTTCTCTCGAACACCATTCAATCTAAAATCTAAAACTACTTTTTCGTCCAAATTTCTCAATAATTATTTCAGATCTTAAAACAAAAAGATGCACACCTGTTTTTCTATATATAATCTCTTGAAAAATATCTTTTGAATTATTTGCATTGTAGCCTACTGATTCTATTGAAGAGTTTTTTGTTAGAAATACGCAAGAGTTCATCATTGCATACATATTTAAATCCATATAATTATCTTTAGTATCTAATGGTGCTTTTTGTAAAAGCATTATACTTGGGCAACCCATTGTTCTATTTTTTACTTTATCTGCTTGAAGTGCTGATAGTGCCAATATTAGTATTAATAAATATTTCATAGTTTTTCCTTTTTATTGAGTTTTTGCATAAGCTAGATCCCCAGTCGAGCTGAGGATGACACCAATGAGATAGCTTGTCATCATCACCGTCACTCTCAGCTTGACTGGGAGTCTAATCATTGTCATACAAAAATCTATTAAGCGATTGTACCAAAATTTACTTTATATTTTGCGCACAAGTTACAGCTGAACTAAAAGCCCACTGAAAGTTATATCCACCAAGCTCACCAGTAACATCAACAACCTCACCAATAAAGTACAGATTCTCAACACAAAGAGCTTCAAAAGTTGCCAAGTTTAATTCACTATTTAAAACTCCACCACGACTTACTTCTGCTTTTGTAAAACCAAAGTTACCAGCTGGTGCAAACTCATAGTTATGAATCTTTTGCAAATTTTTTATCATTTCAGGTGAGAGTTTCTTGCACTCAATATCCTCTACATGTAGAGCTTTTAAAATTGCTCGAGATAATCTTTTGGGCAGGTTTATTACAGAACTTACAAGTTTTTTACTTCCATTTATTAACTCTAGTATATTTTCATTTGGTAAAAAGTCTATACTAATATTTCCCTTTTTCCAGTAAAGAGATGCAGATAAAACAGCTGGTCCACTTATGCCTTTATGTGCAAAAAGTAAATCCTCTTTTAGTATTTTATTTTCTACTTTTATGTTTACAAAACAAGAAAGACCACTTAACTCTTTCATCCAAAATTGTTCTTTTTGTACTGTTAAACCGACAAGTGCAGGAGTGAACTCTTTTACTTTTATATTAAAACTTTTTGCTATCTCTAAACCTATCTCACTTGCACCAAGTGAGGCAAAACTTTTTCCGCCAGTAGCTACTATTAATTTTTTTGTTTTTAAGATTTGTTTGTTAGTTTTTACTTCAAAAACATCATCTTTTTTAGTAACTTCTAAAATCTTTGTATTTAAAATCTTCTCTACATGTAGAGAGTTTTTCTTTAGTATATTTATAATCTCATCTGAAGAGTTTTTACAAAAATAGTAACGATTTTTACGCACTACTGGCTCTAATCCATTGCTACCTAGGTACTCTAACAAATCTTCTTTTGAAAAATTATTTAAGGCATAAGATATAAAATCTTCATCACCATCAAAGTTTCCCTCATCTACATGTAGGGATGTAATATTGCATTTTCCACCACCAGATACTTTTAGTTTTTTTGCAACTTTAGCATTTGTATCAACTATGGCTACACAAAGAGATTTATCTAAATGGCTCGCACACATCAAACCACTAGCTCCAGCACCCAAAATAAGAACATCATATATTTTCATAAATGTATTATAGTATAATACGAAAAATAATTTAGATTCTAAATCAACTTTAGAATTACGAGGCAAAAGACATATGGCAAATAAACTCCACATAGTATCTCTTGGATGTACAAAAAATCTTGTTGACACAGAAGTGATGATGGGTAGACTTCAAAACTTTGAACTTAGCGATGAAGCTGAAATAGCAGATGTAATTATAGTAAACACTTGTGGGTTTATTGACGCAGCAAAAGAGGAGAGTATTAACACTATTTTAAATCTTCATGATATTAGAAAAGAAGATTCTCTTTTAGTTGTAGCGGGATGTTTATCTGAAAGATACCGTGAAGAGTTAGCAGCAGATATGCCAGAAGTGGACATTTTTACAGGTGTTGGAGATTATGACAAAATTGATGAGCTTTTAACTGCAAAAGAGAGCCGTTTTTCTGAAGAAGTTTTTTTAATTGATGGAGCGGAGCGTGTTGTTACTGGCTCAACTTATCATGCATATATTAAACTAAGTGAGGGTTGTAACCAAACTTGTAGTTTTTGTGCAATTCCATCATTTAAAGGCAAGTTAAATTCTCGTTCACTTGATTCTATTGCCAAAGAGGTTGAGGGTTTAGTAGCCAAAGGTTACTATGATTTTTCTTTTGTATCTCAAGATTCATCTTCATATCTTCGTGATGCAAATATTAAAGATGGGCTAAGCCTTCTAATCCAAAGAATAGAGCTTATTGAGGGTGTAACAAGTGCTAGGATTCTTTACCTTTATCCAACTACTACAACTATAACACTACTTAAAAATATTGCTAAATCTAGTATTTTTCATAACTATTTTGATATGCCGATTCAACATATAAATGATGAGATGCTACTTATGATGAAAAGAGGATTTGGAAAAGATAAAACTCTTGAACTTCTTGATTATATGAAATCTCTTCCAAACTCATTTATTCGTACATCATTTATTGTTGGTCATCCAAATGAAACTCAAGAGATGTTTGATGAGATGTGTGAGTTTGCAGCATCTTTTGGTTTTGATAGAATCAATGTATTTTCTTACTCTGATGAAGAAACAACAAGTGCTTATGATATGAGCGAAAAAATTTCTGCCGAAGTGATAGCGCAGCGTGCTGAGACACTAGGTGAAATAACTTCTAAGGTTTTACAAGATTCACTAAAAGCTGAAATTGGTAAAAATATTGAGTTAGTTATAGATGGTGAGAGTGATGAGCATGAGTTTTTACTTTCAGCAAAAAAGAATATTTGGGCACCTGAGATTGATGGTGAGATTTATGTAAATGACCGTACAAATGATAGCGATGAACTAGAATTTGGCAAAACTTACAAAGCAAAAATCACAGGTATTGTTGGAAATATTTTAACTGCTACAGTAGATAATGCTTGAACAAAACACTCTAAAACTACTAAAAGATAAAAAAAATCTTTTAGCCTTTTCTGGCGGTGGAGATTCCACTGCCCTTTTTTTTCTACTTCTAAAAAATAACATTAAATTTGACATAGCTATTGTTGATTATGGTTTGCGTGAACAAAGTAAAAAAGAGGTATTTTATGCCCAAGAGTTAGCAAAAAAATATAATCTAAAATGCTCCCTACATGTAGCTACTAAAATAGAGCAGAATTTTGAAGCAAGTGCTAGAAAAATAAGATATGATTTTTTTGAAAAACTAATACTGAATCAAGCCTATGAAAACTTACTAACAGCCCATCATCTTGGCGACAGATTTGAGTGGATGCTTATGCAATTTTGCAAGGGTGCTGGTTGTGCAGAGCTATCAGGTATGCAAACCCTCGAGCAAAAAGAAACTTACAAACTTATTCGCCCCCTTCTACATGTAGACAAATCTGAACTTTTAGAGTATCTACATTTGCAAAATATTAAGTATTTTGAAGATGAAACAAATGAAGATGAAGCTATAAAAAGAAACTCTTTTAGACATAAATACTCCCAACCACTTCTAAAAGAAAACTTGAGCGGAATTAAAAAAAGTTTTGAGTATATTGATGCCGATAAATCTTTACTAATCAATGAGATTGAGCCTCTACATGTAGAGCAATTCACTTACTTTAAAAGCTCAAGTATTCGCTCAAATATTTACCATATTGACAAGCATTTAAAATCACTTGGCTTTATGATAAGTGCAAAAGAAAGAGAACTTTTAAAAACTCACAAAACTCTAATAGTTGCTAGAAAATTTGTAATTAATCAAAATGAAGATTATGTTTTTATTGTGCCATATATTAGAGATATAACCATGAGTAAAGAGTTTAAAGAGCTTATGAGATCTCTACATGTAGAGCCAAAACTTCGTGCGTATTTTTATGAAAATGAAAAGAGTTTTGAGATTTTAAAGGAGTTGGTTATTTAAATTTAGATTCTGAATCAAGTTCAGAATGACTATTATTTTAAATTTTTCGTCACCCTGAACTTGATTCAGGGTCTAGTTTTTTTGTTTAGATTCTGAATCTAGTTCAGAATGACTATTGTTTTCAGAACTAATTTTTACATCTTTATTATTGCTATAAACCTTCATAGTAAAAGATGAGTTTATCATCTCACTATCTCTTTTAAAAGTTATTGGAAAGTTTATGGCTACTATCCAGTCGCTTTTATTTACAGCGTCTAAGAACTTGTAAAAACTTTTTGGTGAATTTATTTCTGAAGTTGTATTTACCTCATAGACACTAAAACCATCTTCATTTTCTTTTTTTTCTAATTTTGAAAGTTTTAAAGAGCTAAAAAAACCACGATGTTGTTTCTCAAATCTACTTACTACAAATGGTGTGTCAAAGGCTGTTATAATGTGTCTGTGATCTGCTTGAAGTTTTTGTAAAGTAGCTGAAGTTTCATCAGAAAAATCATTAAGTTGCTTTAGTTTTCTGTATTCTTTTTTTAAATCAGCGCGTTTTACTCTGTACTCTTTACCATTTGGAATTAAAACTGCAAAAGAAAAAATAAGCACAAAAGTTAATAATACTAAAGATAATAATAACATGTAGATGTGTTGTCTACTAATATTCATCGTTAGACTCCTCATCTATATAGTTGGTTGAAACAAAACTAAACCAACCATTTTTAAGGGGATAAAAACTGCTATAAGTACGGTGAAATATAGAGCGAAGTGGTGCTTGAAGCATAAAGTTATAAATATCTTTATTTGGTGTAATTCCATAAAGAACTAAACCATTTTGCATAATCTCTGCTTTAGATAAAGTAATACGAGCAGGAACCAAATCAAAAAGATTATGAATACTATCTTTTAAAACTATATTTTTTGTAAAAACTCTTTCTGATAGTATATTTTGCTCCTCTATTTTTGCGATTTTACTTTTCATCTCTTCTATACTAACTCTAAAATCTTGCTCCTCTTGAATAAGTTCTGCACGATTTTGCTCAAATCTATAATCTCTAAAAAGTAAAAATCCATAAGTTAAAAAAAGCATAAATAGAGTAACACTAAAAAATGTAAAAAGCAGTTGCATATCTTTTGATAAGGCTGTTTTTGGTGCTGGTTTTATATAACTATATCTCATAATATCTCTGCCTTAGCTATACTTGAGAGTTCTTCTTCTAGGGCTATTTTTCTAACAACCACATTTAAAAACATCTCCTCTTCAAGATATTTTTTCAAATCTGTACTAAGCCCAATAGAATCAGCAATATAAATACTTTCAAGAAATTCACTATTGTATTTTTCATCATGATAAAAGCGATTTATTGAATCTTGAATCATAATAAATTTATTATAATCATCATTAATATCTTCAATATCTACCTCTTTCTCCTCTTTTGTTCGCACTATGTCTTGTGCTTCACTAAACTCTTCAATATCTATATCTGAGCTCAAATCTTCAATATCTGCAAAATCATCAAGAGAGGTAATATCATCATCAGCATCCATATCATCTAAATCAATATCGTCTAAATCTAATTCCATATCATCTTCGTCATCATCATCTAAAATGCTATCCATCATAAGAATTTCATCTTGATTTTGTGTTTTAATATGTAGATATTCTGCATATAAAAGTTTACCTTGATTGAAAACAGATAAAGAGATATTTTTTTCCTCTATTAGGGCAAAAATACTTAGATTTAACTCTATTTTATCTTTAAAAAATCTAGCAAGTATGCTAAATGGAGAAAAAATCAAATCTAATCCAATATTTTGATACTCGTATTTTAAATCTTTTATATCCTCTTGAGATGTATAAAAAGTCCAGTTTTTATCTACACATATAGTATTTAAACCTTTGGCATCTATGTAACTTTTTATATCTCTACATGTAGGGATTGCGCCTTGTTTTGTGGAGTTATCTAAAATACTAACATAATGGTATGGAGATTTAGCAATAGCAGTTTTTAGGTATGAGTACATCTGTGAGCTTAAAGTATTTGTTTTAAAACTTTCACTCTCAGACTTTATTACTTCGCCCTTAGATACAACCTCAACAAAAACAATACTTTTTGATTCACCAACAATAATATTTATAAAAACTTTGGTATATAAAGTCTCTAAAATTTTACCTATCATTATTTATTTACCCCACAAAGTGGATGCGCCGAGTTATAATTTTGTTGTTTCAATGCACTACCCAATTTAGTATATATTTGTGTCGTTGCCATAGATGAGTGTCCCAACAATTCACTTACATCACTTATTGGTGCATTGGCATTTAAAAGCTCAGATGCATAAGAATGACGAAGTTGATGAGGCGTAGCTTTTAATCCTACTCTTCTAAAGACTTTAGTAACGATATATCTTAGAGTATTTTCGCTTAATTTCTCGCCATTTTTCTCAAAAATAAACTTTTTTTGCAAACTTGTACTCAAATAATCATCTAATAACTCTTTTGTTGTTGCTAAAAGTGGAATATCTCTATGTTTATTTCCCTTACCAAGTACCCTAACCCACTCATCTTTTACATCAACTAAGGCTAAAGAACTTAGCTCAGAAATACGAAGTCCAAGAGTGTAGAGTAAAGTTACAATAAGTTTTTCTTTTTTATCTGCATGGGCTAAGGCTTCAATAATATGCTCATGTGTTATTGGTTTTGGAAGAGTTTTTGCAACTTTTATACTATCGTCGGCTTTTAAAATTACACTTAAGTCATTGTCATTTAGATACTCTACAAATGAGCGAATTGCTGAGAGTTTTTTACTAATAGTTTTAGAGTTTAAATGTGCTATTTTTATGCGATATGGCATGAGATTAAACACAATAAGTCCATCTTCTTCAATTAGCTCTACATGTAGAGCAGCCTCTTGCAAAGATTCATCATAAGATTTTAGAGTTAAATCAGAATACCCTCGTATATCTTCAAGGTATTTTAAAAACTCTTTACGCTTAGTGTCTATTAACTTTTTCAAGTAGCTTCTCAAATTTATGATAATAATCAGCTGTTTTTTGTACTAAATCTTTATCGGTTATTATGCTTGGTGCTAATTTTGTATATGAGCCAATCATTATTTCACAAATAAGTCTAATTTTTGCCTTATCTGCTTGTGAAATATTTTCATGAAAGGCAATTTCATCTATTTGTTCCATATATTTTTTTGCTTGTTCATTATACTTAACATAGCGAAGTGAAGTTTTTGATTGTGCCATAATGGTAGCAGCCATACGATTGTAAACATCCATAGAAAAAGCCTCTTGAGCAAGAGAATATGCCTCTTTATAATCACCAGTTTCAAAGTAATATTTTGCTTCTATACTTTTTTCATAGGATGGATTTATTAAAAAATACCCAGCCATTATAAAAAGCATAAGAAATGAAAAAAGTCCTATAGCTGATTTAGGCAACATGTTTTAAAAGTCCTTTTTCTATTAGCTCTCTAGCCTCTTCAAGTTCCATATTTGAAACATCAATTGGTTCTGTCGAGTAGTAGTTTATTTTACCAAATGGTTTAGGAATTGTAAATTTGTCCCATGAGTTTAACTGCCAGTATTTTGTTGGTTTTATCTCAACTAGCACTATTTTAGCCTTAGTTTTTTGCGCCATGACTATAGCCCCATCAGACACACTATGCCTAGGTCCTTTTGGTCCATCAGGAGTAATCCCAATATCATAACCCTCTTTTATGGTTTTAATCCCCTGAATCAAAACTCTAGCAGCATTACGGTTAGTACTTCCAGCAATAGTTCCAAGTCCAAAGTACTTTATAGTCTTTGAGATTAATAAACCATCAAAATGATCACTTATTAAAACCTTAGCATGAGCAACTTTACGATACTGTTTATAAAGGTATGGAAGCATAAGAAGTTCACCATGCCAACAAGCAAAAATTATGGGTTCATCACCTACTGACTCAGGAGAGTGATATTCTTTTTTATTTGTAGCGTATAAAAATCTTATGAGAAGTGAGGCTAAAAATGGAACTGCAACAAGCGCAAAAGATCGAAGAAAATACTTCATATTTTAAACCACTATCTCACCTGTTAAGATAGTACGACCAATCTCTGTAATCTTAACAAGGGCAAATTTTCCTAAAAGTTCATCAGAACCTTTAACTTTTACAACTATGTTGTTATCAGTGCGACCACTTACAAAATAATCACGATTTAAGTCTTCAAAGTAAACTTTATAAGTCTTACCTAAACTTGTTGCATTTATTTCATCTAGTATCTCAGTATGAAGATTTTGCAGAGCAGTAAGTCTAGCTGATGCTATATCTTCATCTACAACATTTGTAAAATGTTCAGCTTCTGTTTCAGGGCGAGATGAGTACTTAAATGAAAAGATTTGATCAAATCTAACTTGCTTCATAACATCAATAGTATGTGCGAAATCTTCATCACTCTCACCTGGGAAAGCTACAATAATGTCAGTACTAATGCTAACCT
>Ga0256827_10002016_pt1 | contig 13103 bp, 9 predicted proteins | sample CV84metaG_FD_185977 | JGI IMG/M metagenome (GOLD analysis project Ga0256827, IMG submission 185977) | Hydrothermal vent microbial communities from East Pacific Rise, Pacific Ocean - CV84 | ecosystem: Environmental > Aquatic > Marine > Hydrothermal vents | place: Pacific Ocean: East Pacific Rise... | reverse complement strand
TAAAATTTGCTTTAGAAAATTCTCTCAAAAAAATAGACTCATTTAATAATCCAACAATTTTTTCATTAAAAACTAGAGATGATGCAAATAAAGAATTTAAAAAAATTATACAAAGAAAGAAAAATCATGATAACTATTCTGGTGTTATTTTTATAAAAACATTATATAAAAAACAGATGCTAGAGGATGAAAAAGAGAAGATAATACAGATTATAACAGAAATATTTTCTCAAAACATAAGAGAAAAAGATATACTTATCAGATGGAGTGAAGATAAATTTCTAATTCTACTATTAGATATAAAATATCAAGACATATTGGCGTTAGCAACTAAATTAGAAGAAAAAACAACAAAAATATGCCGAGAAAATTCCATAAACCTTAGTTGTGAATTTGGATTGGATGAGATAGAACAAAATGATACTATAGAAGATATACTTCTAAGAATAGAAACTTCTATAGAGGATAAAAAAGATGATGAATACACTTAAGTACCTTTCGTTATCTTTACTAATATCATCAAACTTATATTCACAAACCAAAGAACAATCTGATAATTTAATAGATATTATTATAAATAAATTTGCGGATTATACATTTTTGTGGCAAATTTTATTTATTATATTTATTGCTATATTATTTTTAATATATAGACAGATACTACTAAAAAAAGCAAACAGAATCTTAAAAGAAAATATAGCTTCAGCTACAACAGATATAAAAGAAAAGAATCTTTATCTACTACAACAATCTAAAATGGCCTCTATGGGTGAAATGATTGGTAATATTGCTCATCAATGGCGTCAACCTTTAGCACAAGTAAACTCTTCTGTACTTCTTATAGACGCTATGTTACATAAAGAAGGAGTAAATAACTCAACTATAAATGAAAAACTACTAGAAATAGAATTTCTTACAGAATATATGTCATCTACTATAAATGATTTTCAAAACTTTTTTCATCCTGATAAAATTAAAACTGATTTCTCTATTATAGATAGTATAAAAAAATCTATATCTATTGCAGAGGGAAATTTAATTTCAAATAATATAGAAGTAAATATTCTAAAACATTGTGATTATAACTATTATGGCTATGATAATGAACTTCAACAAGTAATAGTAGTCATTTTAAACAATGCAAAAGATGCATTTGAGTCTAATGATATAGATGATAAACAAATATCTATCGATATAAATGAAGATAAAGACAACTTTATTATATCTATTACAGATAATGCAGGTGGCATACCTACAGAGTTAATTCATAAAGTTTTTGAACCATACTTTACAACAAAATATAAATCTAAAGGTGTAGGTCTTGGACTATATATAGCTAAGATGATTATAGAAGATGGCTTAAATGGCAAGATAAATATAACAAATATAAATAATGGAGCTAAGTTTAACATCTATCTACCAAAAAAAGGTGAAATTAATGAAATTGAATAAATACAAATTTAGTATCTTATTTGTTGAAGATGAGATGGAAGTACGTGAAAACTATGTATTGTATCTGGAAAATATTTTTGAAAATGTATATCAAGCTAAAGATGGACAAGAAGCTTATAAAATATATAAAGAATTAAAACCAGATATAATGATTATAGATATAAATATACCAAAATTAAATGGTATAGAATTATTGAAAATGATACGAAAAACAGACCATACAACAAAGGCTATAATGTTAACTGCACATGCTGATACAAAATACCTGTTGGAAGCATCAGAACTAAAACTAACAAAATACCTGGTAAAACCAGTAAGTAGAGCAAAACTACACGAAGCACTAGGTATAGCTGTTGAAGAATTGTATAATTTTAAAGTTTCTTCTGTTGCAAAACAACTTTCTCTAAGCGAAAATTATATATGGGATTTAGATTTAGATATATTGTATCATCATGATCAAACTGTCACATTAACAGCAAAAGAAAGAAAACTAGCCACTATATTATTTTCAGATACTGATAAAATATTTTCTTATGATGATCTAATATATAGACTCTGGGACTATGATGAAAATGGAAATGCAGATTCTATTAAAACACTAATTAAGAACCTAAGAAGAAAGCTACCTAAAAATATAATCAAAAATATTTTTGGAATAGGATATAAAATAGAGATAAATAACTAAAAAAGACAAAGGCATAAAGCCTTTATCTTAAAGTATAAAGATACGATTGTTAATTACAACCACACCCTCCACCACTACTTTGTTGTTGAGTAGAAGCCCCACCAGTTGAACAAGCAGATACACCAGGAGGTGTTGTTGGTTGAACAGCTTGATTATCTACTCCACCATTTGCATTTATCTCTTCTATATTTTCCCATATAGATGCTGCAGCAGCTGCATAACGTTTTGCAGATTCTGAAGATGGTGACACAAAAGTGATAGGTTTACCTTCATCTCCACCAGTTCTTATACTTGGCTCGATAGGTATCTCAGCTATAACTTTTGTATCAAACTCTTTAGCCATTGGCTCAGACGTTCCTTTACCAAAGATATCATATTCAACACCAGTATCTGGTGCTATAAAACCACTCATATTTTCAACTATACCAGCTATAGGAATATTTAACTTTTTAAACATATCTAAAGAGCGACGAGAATCATCAAGAGATACACCTTGTGGTGTTGTTACAGTTAAACCAGCTGTTACAGGAACAGACTGAGCAAGAGTAAGTTGAGCATCACCAGTTCCCGGTGGCATATCGATAACAAGTACATCTAACTCAGACCATAAGATATCACGTAAGAACTGCTCAATAGCTTTCATTATCATAGCACCACGCCAGATTAAAGACTGACCATCTTCCATAAGTGAACCCATAGACATCATCTCTATGCCATAAGCTTTTATAGGAAGAACTTTATTTCCATTTACTTCAGGTTTTACATCAGCAACACCCATCATACGAGGGATATTTGGACCATATATATCAGCATCTAAAAGGCCAACTTTAAGTCCTTGAGCAGCTAATGCTATAGCAATATTTACAGATGTAGTTGACTTACCAACTCCACCCTTACCTGAACTAACCATTAAAAAGTTTTTTACTTGAGGAGCTATATTTTTACCTCTTGATGAAGATTCTCTTGGCATAACAGGTGCTTTCACATACACATTTACTGCACTTGCACCAGCAGTTTTCAATGCTTCTGTAGCCTCATCTTTTATCTGTTGTGCAACTTCTGGTGCACTAGATGTTATATCTACTGTAAAACTTACAGCAGATCCATCTATATTTATATCTTTTACGAAACCAAAAGTTACTATATCCTTAGTAAATCCAGGATACATAACTTTTGAAAGAGCTGATTTTACTTTTTCTTCAGTCATTTAATCTATTTCCTTTTTATAAAATTTATTTTTATGAACTATATCATATCTAAATAAGACAAATATTGTCTTATTTAAAATCAATTTTTGTCAAATATAACTTTAAGCTAAAAGAGCTGCTTCTTCAGCTGCCTCTTTTGCTTTATTATCTTCGATAATTTTCTCTATACCCTCTGGATTATCCATAATATTTTGAGTTATCTTGTAAGAACAAAATTTTGGTCCACACATAGAACAAAATTCTGCTTCTTTAAATACATCTTGAGGTAAAGTCTCATCATGATACTCTCTTGCTCTTTCACTATCTAACGCTAACTCAAACTGTTTTTCCCAGTCAAAACTATATCTTGCATCACTCATCTCATCATCAACATCTCTAGCACCCTTACGACCACGTGCTATATCTGCTGCATGAGCTGCTATCTTATAGGCTATGATACCCTCACGAACATCATCAGCATTTGGTAAACCTAAGTGTTCTTTTGGTGTTACATAACATAACATAGAAGCACCGTGCCATCCACCAACAGCTGCACCAATAGCAGACGATATATGATCATATCCAGCTGCTATATCAGTTACCAATGGTCCAAGTATATAAAATGGTGCCTCATGACAAAGTTCACGTTGAAGTTTCATGTTGCGTTCTACTTGATTTAGTGGAACATGACCAGGACCCTCTATCATAACCTGAACATTTTTCTCCCATGCTCTAAGAGTAAGTTCTCCAAGAACTTTTAACTCACCTAGTTGTGCATCATCACTTGCATCTGCTAAACAACCAGGACGAAGTGAATCCCCAAGGGATAAAGAAACATCATACTTAGCACAGATATCTAAGATATCATCAAATGCAGTATAAAAAGGGTTTTCTCTATGGTAGTGCATCATCCAAGCAGCCATCAATGAACCACCACGAGATACGATACCCATCTTACGTTTTGCTATTTTTGGCATAGTTTCAAGTAAGAAACCAGCATGTATAGTAAAGTAAGATACACCCTGTTTTGCTTGACGTTCTAGTACTTCAAGCATAACTTCTATAGTTAAGTCTTCTATTTTATTGCCAACATCATGAAGTATTTGATAGATAGGCACCGTACCTATAGGTATCTTTGAAGCACCTATAACAGCTTTTCTTATCTCATCCAAGTCCCCACCTGTTGAGAGGTCCATAGCTGTATCTGCTTTGTAGTGTTGAGAAACTTCCATCTTCTCAACTTCACCCATAACATCTGATGCTATAGCAGATGAACCAATGTTTGCATTTATCTTACATCTACTTGCTATACCTATAGCCATTGGTTCCAATGATATATGATTTACATTTGCAGGGATAATTAAACGACCACGTGCAATCTCACTACGAACTAACTCTGGAGATAAATCTTCCACTTTTGCGACATACTCCATCTCTTGTGTAATTATGCCCTCTTTAGCGTAATACATCTGTGTTCTAACAGAATCATTTTCACGCTCTTTTACCCATGAAGATCTCATAGTTTCTCCTAAATGTATTTAATAATAATCGTAATATAATCAAATAAAGTTAATCTAAGCTAAAGCAAGAGGATTGATATATTTATTTATAAAATATTTGGATTAAAATATCTATTTTGAAACAAATACTATTACGTAATGTATCAATATATGAAAATTTCCATATAGAACTATACGATAGATCTATTTTATAAGATGAATTCTGATAAAAACGTATATCAAACATTAATTAGGTTAATAATGCTGATAAAGCACTATATACCTCAAAAAAAATGACACAAATCAGATAAACACCTATATTTAAAGATATATAAAGCATAGTTATAAATGATTTTCAAGATAAAAAAAGTTTCTATGTGTATAATTTCGTAACACTTTAAATTTTTCAGGAGACTATTTGTCTGATATTACACTTATTTTGTTAGCAGCTGGTAGTTCAAGCCGTTTTTCTATGGATGTAAAAAAACAATGGCTTAGGATAGATCATACTCCATTGTGGCAATTTGTAGCACAAAAATTAGAAAACACAGACTATTTTACTAAAATAGTTATAGTTGCTTCAGATGAAGATATAGGATTTATGGGTAATTTTGCTACATATAACTTTGTAGAAGGTGGCTCAACTCGTCAAGAATCACTTAAAAATGCTCTAAAAAATATAGATACAGAGTATGTACTAGTCAGCGATATAGCTAGAGCATGCATAACAAAAGATCTTTTACAAAAAATCATAGAAAAAAAAGATGTTGCAGATGTCATAGTACCTTATCTAAAAGTAACAGATACTATCGTATATGATAATTCAACTATAGATAGGGATAAAGTTAAAAGAATCCAAACACCACAACTTTCAAAAACAAAAATACTTCAACAAGCACTTCAAACATCTATAGAATACACAGATGAGAGTAGTGCAATAGTAGCTTTTGGTGGAAGTAGAGAATTTATTTTAGGTGATGAAAATGCCCATAAGATTACTTATGTAACTGATCTTAAACATCTTTCTTGTCTTACACAACCATCAAATGATATATTAAGTGGTAATGGTTTTGATGTGCATCAATTTACAGATAACAAAGATATGTGGCTTGGTGGAGTTAAAATAGATTCTGATTTTGGATTTTTAGCACATAGTGATGGTGATGTAGCTATACATTCACTTATAGATGCTCTACTCGGTGCTTCCGGACTTGGTGATATAGGAATGTTATTTCCAGATACAGATGATAAGTTTAAAGGGATTGATTCTAAACTACTACTTAAAGAAGTTACAAAAAAAATATACAATTTTGGGTTTAATATAGTTAATGTTGATATAACTATAGCAGCACAAAAACCACGTATAGGAAAATACAAACAAGAGATGAAAAAAGTTATCGCAAATATACTTGGTATAGATTCTGCGAGAGTAAATGTAAAAGCAACCACAACTGAAAAACTTGGCTTCATAGGAAGATCCGAGGGTGTTGGTGTATGGTCAAATGCAAATTTAAAATATTTTGATTGGAATAATATAAAATAATATGAAAATACTAATTATAGAAAATGAAGTTTATTTAGCTCAAAGTATAGCTACAAAACTAGGAGAACTTGGACACAACTGTGAGATGTGTACTTCAACAAAAGATGCGATAAGAAGTAATAATTACGATGTGATACTACTTTCTACAAATATCAATGGTCAAGATTTCAACCCTGTTATAGAAACATTTAAACGTTCTATAGTAATACTGATGGTATCTTATATATCAAATGACACAGTATCAAAGCCTCTTGCTGCTGGTGCTAAAGATTATATACTTAAACCATTTATGATAGAAGAGTTGATAAGAAAGATAGATCATTATCAAGACTACGAAAGACTTAAGATAAGAAATAAAGCATATGAAAAATATCTATCGCATACATTTGAAAATGCTAAACATGAACAAAATTTAAATAATATAGAACTTCCAATATTTATAAGTTCTAGTTTTCAAAAATATGCAGACTCTTTTGCTTTTGAATATGCACAAAGTGAAAATTTACCTATAAATTTCATATCTCTAACAAATGCTAAAAGTTTAACTGAACTTGAAAATTCTCCAAAAAATTCTATAGTTTATATAACAGATTATCAAGCTCTTAAAAAAATTGATAAAAAGAATTTTTGTGAACTTATAACAGATAAAAAAGCAATCATATCTTCTAACGAAAAAATAGATGATGTAGAATATCCTATCATAGAGATAAAAAGTGAAAACAATGTATTTGATAAAGGTGAAATACTTCCAATAGAGGATTATGTAAAATTTATAGTACTCAATTATCAAGATAAATATCCAGATACAGAACTATCAAAAAAACTAGGTATAAGTCGAAAAAGCTTATGGGAAAAACGTAAAAAATATGACATCATTAAGAAAAAATAAAACAATCTTTATAGATAAAGAAGCAGCATCTGCCTTAGAACTTGTTGCTGATTCACTACTTATACCAATATCTAAACTTATGAATGAAAAAGAATCAAAAGAAGTTATAGAGTCTAGTTTAATTGATGGCAAATCTTTTCCTTTCCCTTTCATATTAGCACCATCTGGCAAAAAAAATAAAAAAATATTAAAATCTCTTCAAAAAGACGAAGAGATAGTTATAGTGTGTGAAGGTATAGATTTTGCAATATTAAAAGTTGAATCAGTTTTTGAAATAGATCCAAAAGAAAGAGTAAAACACTTATATGGAACAGATGACTCAACTCATCCAGGTGTTATGGCAACGATGAAGAGACTAGGTTCTTTGGCTGTAAGTGGAAACTATAAAATTATAAATAAAAAAGAAAATATAAATAAAAAAAATATCCAAAAAGCAAAAAAAAGGATACATGCTAAACATGTAACTTCTATAGTAATGGCAGCAAACCCTTTACATAGAGGCCATGAAAGACTTATAAGACAAACACTTGAAAGTACTGATTTACTAGTTATATTTTTACTAAAACCTTATGAAAGTGCAAATCTTAACTATGAACTAAGGGAAGAATCTCTTACATACTTTGTAAATAATTTTCTACCAAAAAATAAAGTTATCATAGTTCCTCTTGAAAATAGCTATATATTTGCTGGTTACAATGAAATTATCATAGATGCTATAGTTGCAAAAAACTATGGATGTGATAGACTTACCGTTGGAAGAAACCATGCTGGTTTAGGAATGTTTTATGATTGTAATTCAAATAAATCAATTATAGATAAAGTTATAGGAATAGATATAGAGATAAGCGTAGCTAGTGAATATGTTTACTGTGATCAATGTACTACACTTGTTAGTAAAAATACTTGTCCACATGGTCAACATCATCAGATATCTTACCATTCAGATTCTATATTGGCGTTACTAGAAGCTGGTATACTACCACCAGCTGTACTTATAAGAAAAGAGATAAGTGCATTTTTACTATCAAAACTTTATCCAGATAGATTTAAAAATTTAGAAAAACTTTACTATGACACGTTTGCTACTAAAGGCTTACTTGAAGAACATACTGAAAAGGATTTTTATCTTGAACTTATGAAGTTGTACCAAACAACTTCTCTTACATAAAAAGGATTTTTGTCTTGAATTATTTTTTTATAACACTTTTTTATAGTGGATTATTTCCAAAAGCACCAGGAACTATAGGAACATTGGTATCATTACCTCTTGGTATGTTAGTTCTTATATATTTTGATTCTAGCACTTTATTTCTAGCATCTGTACTTATCTCAATCATAGCAATAAAATCTATAAATAAGTATGAAGAAAGAACAGGAATACATGATGATAAAAGAATAGTTATAGATGAACTAGCAGGTATGTGGTTTGCACTTAGTATCGCACCCGCTATTGGCGTTAGCATAGATAATGTTATGACACTTGAAAATGGATTTTTAATTCAATCTGTACTATCATTTATTCTTTTTAGATATTTTGATATAGTAAAACCATCTATTATCGGAAGAATAGATAGAGAAGCGAAAGGTGGCATCGGGGTTATGGGTGATGATATTATCGCTGGATTTGCAGCTGGTATCTCCAGTTCAGCTTTATGGCAAGGGTATCTTTACTTACAATCAGTATAAAATATAAAAAAAGGAAAATAAGAAAGATGTCAAAAAAACAAATCTTTTTTACACTCATTTTTCTTCTTACTTTTATTATATCTTTATTTATAAAACAAATAATTATAAAATATGCTCAACCATATCTATCAAACTTAATCGAAAAAAATGTTACTATCACAAAACTTACATTTTTTCCTCTTAATGTCAATGCATATATAGACCAACAAGACAACAAAATTCAAATAAGATATATAAGATACGCTCCCTTAACTTTTAAGATTGATTTTAACGGAGATATACAAGCTTTTGATAAATATCAACCACTTAAAACAACTACACATATACTAGCCAATGTAGTATACGATAAAAATTTACATATATATGCAAACTCTAAGATATACGCTTCAAACTTATATACACATATAATAAATATAGATGATCAATGGACTATAAATACACAAATAAATCATTTAAATATAGATAAATTTAAAAAAGACAATGATTATAAAATAGCTAATATAACTGGTTTAATAGACTCAAATATAACTTTAAAATATTTTAACAATAAAATAGATACAAACTTATCACTTATTCATAATATGATAAATATAAAAAATGCAAAAATAATATATGATATCAATAACTCAACTGCAATCTTTGATATAAACTCTTCAAAAATATCAACTAAAAATCTACAAATTTATGACAATATAAATATATATGGAAGTTTTATATCCAAAAATAATTTTTTATTAAAAGCAAATTCTAATTTATTTGGATCAAATACATTTATTAAAATAGATAATGACAACTTAACACTTAAAGCTAAAAATTTAAAACTAAAAAAGGTTTTAAAATCACTAAAACAAAAAACTAATCTTAATGCAAATTTAGATTTATATGCTTATGGAAATAAACAAAAGTTCTCCTTCAATCTATCTTCTAAAGATATACTTAAAAATGAACTTTTAAAAATAAAAGGGAATTTGAATTTTGGAAAAAAATTAGAACTAAATGCAAGTTCTTCTAATCTATCTTCAAACACAAGATTGCATATAAATGGAAAATCTATATCATTTCAATCAACAAACTTAGATATTCAAAAACTTGCTTCAGAACTTAATATAGCACAAACTATAAATGGTCACTTATCACTACAAATTAATGGTAATACTGATAAATTAAAAATAAAAATAAAAAGTTCTGATTTTAAGAGTAACTATAAATATGCGTCTTTAAATCAAAAAACTTTTATAAGTTTAAACGCTTTATATACACAAAAAGATATACAAATAAATTCATATATAAAAAATAAAAGTATACTAATAAAAAATCTAAAAACTACATATAATATAAAGAAGAATCTACTTATAAATAAAGGAAATATTAAACTATACTATGATGAATATACAAAAAAACTACAAATAGATACAACAACTAAACTAGAAAAACCTTTCTTTACAAAGGCAAAAATAACACAAGATAAAGATATGATAAATATAAAATCATTTTCTTACATAGATGGAGATATTATTAGTTCTTTTGATATAAATATAAAAGAACTAAGTACATACAAAGCTCTTACAGGAATAGATTTATATGGAAATCTAAAAATATCTGGAGACTATACTGATGCATTAAATATTAACTCTCAATCTTTTGGTGGTAATTTAGATATAAAATTTAAAAATAAAAAGTTAAATATCTATTTAACTAATTTACAATTAAAAAAAGTGCTAACTATCATACAAAAAGGTGATAAAGTAGATAATGGACTTTTAAACGGTTCTATAGACTATGACTTAGATAAACATTTTGGAAAGACAAATATAGATATAAAAGACACAACTTTAAATGGTATAGATCTTGATAAAATATTATCAAATATAAAGAATACTATGGGTTTAAATATATTTAAACTGGGGCAAGATACTATTCATAATTATAAAAAAAACAACAAATCAACAGATATAAAACATCTACAATTTAACACTACACTAAAAAATCAAGTCTTACACTTAAATGATACAGCACTATCTACAAAAAAATTTAGAATTGTAGCATTTGGAGATATAAATCAAACAGGTGAGATAAATAAACTAGATATCCATATAATTAATATTCAAGGATGTTCAATACTTCAACAAGACTTTAAAGGTAATATAAAAGATCCAAAACTAAAATCTACAACATCAGCAGTATTTGATATAGCACAAGAGATCCCCTCATCACTTCTAAATACAACACAAAATATTTTAGAATTTGGTACAAAAATAGTAGATAAAACAGCAACATACACTATACAAAAAACAAGATTAACAGATAAAAATATCTCTATAACATCAGATACTATACATTTTGGAGCAAATACTATTAAAAAGACATCAAATATGGTTGGACTAAAACAATGTAAAATTATATATGATGGAAAAGTAAAAGCTCCATAAAATATCTATAAAACTTCCACCCTATTTCTACCATTTGATTTTGCCATATAAAGAGCTTCATCACAACGCTTAAAAATACTTTTTATAGTATCACCTTCTCGATAATCACTTACACCAAAACTTGCACTAATATGCCCCGCTATCTTATGTTCATTTTGAAAAATAATCGTACGTAATTTATTAGAAACCAATACTGCTTCATGTACAGATGTATTTACAAATAATATAACAAACTCTTCCCCACCCCATCTAGCAAATACATCACTTTCTCTGATACTATTTTTAATACTTTGTGCCATCTGTACTAAAACTTCATCACCTATTAAATGTCCATAATTATCATTAAAATCTTTAAAATTATCTATATCAATAATTGCAACTGATAAATGAGCTCCATATTCTTTAGCGTAATTGAATTTTTCTAAAAATATTTCATCAAATTTATTTCTGTTAAAAATTTTTGTTAAACCATCAATATATGCTTTTTTTTCTACTTTTTTATGTTGATCTCTCATTTGAGTTATATCAGTAAGTGTAACAAGATAATCACCATTATTTTCAGTTTTTGAAATACTAATTTTAAACGAAGTTGGAACCAAAAACTTATCTATAATAGTAACTATTCTATCTTTTATAGATGTTCTTTCTACCAAAGATGGAAAACTTTCCCCATTTTCCAATAGACCTTCATGCAAACAGCCCTCTTCCTTGATAAAAATTTCTAATAATGATTTTTTAAAAGTATCATTTATATTTTTTGTATGCTCAATATTTAGTAAATTTTTAAACCTATTGTTTGCATATTTTACTTTTTTGAAATCTGTAACAAACATAATATTATCAGTAAGATTTAACAAATCATGTAATAATCTCTGCTTTTTTTGAATTTCTATATTTTGTTCTTCAACTTTAACTTTTGCTTTAAATTGTAATATTAGAACATATACTATTATCAATGACAATATAAAAACAACTATTCTAATAAAAATAGAATCTTTGATAGCATTTGCTATAATTGGACTATCTTTATATGAAATAATCCATGCTATAGATTTTGAATTTATATCTTTTATAGGTAAAAAAGAAACCACTTGTATTTTATTTTTCCAAACAACATAAAATCCAAAACTATCACCCTTATCCATATTATTTTTAATCATATCTAAATAAGGTTTTAATTTTATTTTATTTTGATTTATACAAAACTCTTCAGTGTGCATATCATTGAGATTAAGCATATAATCTTTATTTTCACTGCTTTTTTGATAATGCAATATTAAATCATCACGCTTCCATGCATTAAAATTAAAAATATCTTTATATATAAGAAAATGAGAATGTATATGACTTATATGATTTAAATACCACTGAAAACTATCACTTGTAAAAGAAATTTCCATAGCACCAATATGCTCGTGCTTTTTATTAAACAAAGGAAAAGTATTTCTGAAACCATGAGAAGTACGCCCATGAGTAAAAGCTCTTACCATTTTTTGTGTTATATTTACTTGTTTAAAATCTTTACGAATATCAGATAAATCATCACCAAACTTATTGGGCTTATGAACACGTAAAAAAGAAACATTATCTTTAAAAACAAACTGTAGCTGTAAAATCCCTTGCTTTTTTGCAGTTTCATACTGTTCTTTTAGTTCATCATATAGTTTTTTTCTATTTTTTTCTTGTATTTTTTTAGATTTTTTATATGAATCTTCAAGTAGTTTTACAGCATC
>Ga0256827_10002015_pt1 | contig 13111 bp, 13 predicted proteins | sample CV84metaG_FD_185977 | JGI IMG/M metagenome (GOLD analysis project Ga0256827, IMG submission 185977) | Hydrothermal vent microbial communities from East Pacific Rise, Pacific Ocean - CV84 | ecosystem: Environmental > Aquatic > Marine > Hydrothermal vents | place: Pacific Ocean: East Pacific Rise... | reverse complement strand
GATTGGAGATGGTAGGACGCTCAAAGATTATTTTATAAAACTAGAAGATGCAGGTATCTTGAAACTGCTTATGAAATCTTCATCCAAAGGGCTAACCAAGCTTGAAAAACCTGAAAAGATATATCTTGATAATAGTAATCTACTCTATATTACAGAGGCAAATATAGGAACAGTAAGAGAGACTTTTTTCTTGAATATAGTGAGCAGTAAACATGATGTAACCTATCCTAAAAAAGGGGATTTTTTGGTAGATAATCGCTATCTTTTTGAGATTGGAGGGAAAAATAAGAGATTTAAGCAGATAAAAGATATAGAGAACTCTTTTGTGGTGGCTGATGATATAGAGGTGGGGTTTGGGGCGAAGATTCCTCTTTGGTTGTTTGGGTTTTTGTATTAGTTCCTGCTGATTCCAATTTGATGGTGTTTTCGTGGAAAAACACCCTACCGTTCGAATAATAAATAATCGCTTTAGCCTTGCTCTGTCTCTATAAGCTTATTTAGATTAATCACTCTGTCTGCTTTATCTATGCTGTTGCGTCTGTGGGCGATGGTAATGGTTGTTTTGCCATCTATATATTTTTCTAAAGCCTTTAATAACTTATCTTCTGTCTCGTTGTCCAATGAGGAGGTGGACTCGTCGAATATAATCACTTTTGGATTGTCAAGAAGTACTCGTGCTATCGAGAGTCTCTGTTTTTGCCCTCCAGAGAGCTTGGTTCCGTTCTTGCCAACAACGGTATCTAGTCCATTCTCTAATCTTTTTACAAAGTCATAAAGCTGTGCCACTTTTAGAACCTCGTAGATAGCCTCTTTGGAATACTCTTTACCCAAGGTCAAGTTAAAGCGTAATGTATTGTTAAACATCAATGGCGACTGCAAAACAAAGCCTACATTTTCTCGTATTTTGTCATAGCCAATCTCTCGAATCTCATGCTCGTTAAAATAGATATTTCCCGAAGATATAGGGTACAGTCCAATCAGAATTTGGGCTAAAGTACTCTTGCCACTTCCTGTCTCTCCTATAATTGCAACACGCTCTCCTGCCTCTATGTTTAAATTGATATTTTTAAGGATATCTATTTTACCATCATAGGAAAAAGAGAGATTTTCTAATCGAATAGAGGCTGTTTTTTTACCTTTAAAAGGGTCTACTTTTGCCTCATATTTAGGCTCGGAGTGAAGTTCCAAGAGTTCGTTAAGTCGTTCGATAGAACTTTTTGCATTAAAATAGAGATGCGTAAAGTTCATCAATTTATCGACAGGACGCATAATAATCCACGCATAAGCAAAAATTGCCAACATCTTTCCAATTGTTAGTAACCCTAGAAAAACCATAAGAATACCTGTGGCTCTAAATATATCATGTGAATACATAATTAACATTCTAGAGAACTCTAGTGCCATCTCACTTTTCAGACCAAACTGATATCCTTTATCTCGAATCTCTTTTGCTTTTTTGTCAATATCATTCAAAAAATAGACTTCACGGTTCTGTACACGAATCTGATTGTAAAGCTCCAAGCTCTCGGTTAATGCATTTTGAAAAATCTCTATTGCTTGGTTTTCTCGCTTTTTAATTTTGGCAACTTTTCTGAAAATATTTAGATAAAAAGCCATAGCCAAAGGGTTTAACAGCAAAATAACCAGTGCCAATTGCCAATTCAAATAGAGAATCACAGCCGAAATACTAACAAGAGTTAAAAGCTCAACCACAATCTCTCCCACTGACGAGGCAACAAACTTGTCAACAGTGTCAACATCAGTAATAACTTTGGCAGAGACAGCTCCAGAGCCCAACATATCGTACTCGCTCATCGAAACTGTCTGAAGATGATTCAAGAGACGTTTACGAATTGAATAGGTTACCTCTTTGGATATTTTGGTAAAAAGGCGAATATGAATTAGGTTCAAAAAGAGAGAAATAGCTTTTAGAAAAAGGGTTATAAGAAGAACCGTTAAAATATAATATTCAGGAGAGCTAATCGTTAAATATTGGTCAATAGTATCTGTAACAGCCCCTCCTTTTCCTAAAATAATCTCATCAATAAGTAGTGGAATTAAAAGAGGTACAGGAACCGTTATGAGTGTTGAAAAAATTGCCACCAAGTTTGCCCATATAAGAACTTGTTTATGTCTCTTTATCTCATTAAAAATAGTTTGCATTGTAATCATAAAAGACTCTTTTTTATTCTTAAAATAGCATAATTATATTAACTACTAATTAATATAAATCTGTTATAATTTGCTCAAAAAGAGATTGATAAATGATAAAAACAACAATTACAATACTAATTCTTCTACTTACTGTAGCCTGTTCTTCAGATGAGAAAAATGAGACAACAGCTAAAACTCCATCTGAAACTCTTGAAAAAGCTGTGGTAACACAAGAGAAAGAGAGCAAAGATAAGAACTCTACTTCTCAAATAAAAGCCTCTACCGAAAAAGCTACTCCACCTACCCCTGCTCTTGAAAAATCTATTTTGACCATTACAACTATTGATGGAAAAGAGATTCATGTTGATGAAGCAGAAGGGGGATTAACATTTCAAGAGTTAAAAGATAAAGGGGTTATTGTTCTGTTTTTTGGATACCGATGCCCACCATGTCTTCATGAAATCCCATCACTTATTGCCCTTATGAATAAGAAACATCCTGACCTAGAAATTATTGCGATTGAAGTACAAGGACTTGATTTGGAAGCATTAGAAGAGTTTAAAAAGAGAAAAGGTATAAACTATACCTTGGCTACTCAATATGGGGATAATAGTAAATTTATTCAATATATTGGAGCCAAAGCACAATGGGGTGGCTCAATTCCATTTTTAATTGCTTTTGATAAAAAAGGAGAGGTTAAAGTGGTACATGTTGGTGGACTAAGAGGCAAGCAACTTGATCTAATTTATGAGAGTATATCAGAAAAAAAATAGTTAAAGTAGAGGAGTTTCCCCTCTACTCGACCAGTCGTTTTGCCATCATACTTCCTACTGCCATTAAGACCATAACCATATACATAACCACTAAAAGTAAAATATTACCAATAAGAGAGAGTCCTATTAGGGTTCCAAATGCAGTAACAATTGCTACAGCCACAAAGAGTATCCCTACTACAACTGCTCCAAAAATAGCTACATATTTAAAGTAAGGCATATTAAATGAACTACGCCATACATCTATAGAAAAAAGTGTAAAAACCGCTTTAAAACCTTCTCCAAAACTCTTTGATGCAATAATATTCGCTTGAACTAAAGGCTGAACATAAGAGAGAACCATTGCAAAAAGTAAGAAAGGTATGCCCACAGTTGTTAGTAAATTTACTAAATCATTTTCAGTCATAGTATCACTAATTAATCCCATACTTCCTGCTAAAAAACCAAATGAAAAAATGAAAATTAAAAAAAGAACTATCCATCCCAAATAAGCACCAAAAGCAGGAGCAATATGTTTGGTTAGAAGAGTATCAATTCTACTCTCTTTTATAGAAGTAATATAAGTTTGAATAGAGTCACTTTTATAAAAAGTTTGTCCCACATGTATCTGAATAATCAATCCAAATACACCTGCAAAAACCATAAAAAATAGAGCTAAAACAGGTATAGTTCCCAACAGATTTAGGACAATAAACATAACTATGGCAGTTATAGTAAATTGTCGATTTAAAATAATAAATTCTCTACTAAGACGGAAAGTATTTTTAATGGGTTCAGAGGCAAGAGCTTCATCTACAAGATAGAGATTATGCTCTTCTATTGTGCTATTATGCATAAATAAGCCTTTATTTTTTTAAAGCTATTTTAGCATAATGCACGACTATTTACAAAGGGTTAGCCCCTCTTTAAAACATTCACTATAACGATTAGCCAACTCAATACGATTCTTGGTACTAGGATGAGATGAAAAATAATCTAATACCTTTTCATTTTGAGCATCTGCTTTTGTTCGATTGTTCTCCTCTTCCATATAAACTGTCATCCGATTCATAATATGCGAAAATGAAGCAGGGTCTATTTTTGCAATTAACATCTTTTTAAAAGCATATAAGTCAGCTTCTGATTCATGTCCACGAGAGTAAGAGCTACTAACCAGTGCAGAGCCAAGCCCTACTCCCATATCTCCAAGTCCACTACCATCTCCTGAAATCATCATAACAGCTACGGTTATAAATGTTCCTTCAATAAGCATCTCTAACCCATGTCGATAGACAACATGCCCCATCTCATGAAGCAGTACTGAATCTATCTCATCTTGATTTTTTGAAAGTTCTATAAACTTATCGGTCATAATAATATCGCCCGAAGGAAGAGCCAAAGCATTAGGAATTTTACTTCCACCCATCTCCCATGAACGGAAATGAATCTTATACTCTATCTGATTATCATCCCCTTCACTTAATGGTGCAATTTTTTCTTTAAAGTGTTGACGTATCTTCTCTTGCTTTGCTTTACTAATATTACTCTCATCAAACATATATTTGTCAAGAAACTTCATACTTCCTGATGAGATAAGCTGATTGGTTTCATGAGGTAAAGCGTGTGCTAACTTCTCACTTGTCCAAGGAATTCCCCACTTAAAAAAGGAGAACGCAGTAAAAATAGTTACAACAAAGGCAACTGCAATCCATGAAAGATGTGTCTCTAAATAGTGAACAAAACTATTTACTTTTCTTCTCTCTTTAAAAATCTTATCTAAAGTATCATTCTCATGAGAGGTAAAAAGAGAGCCATCTTCAAGTATTATTTTACGCTCAACATTCCCTAAACGTTCACTTAATTCTAGATGAGCAATCTCTCCCGATAAAGCAAACTCTTTATCTTCAACGGTAACAGTATAGTATCCCGAATCATCAACAAAGAGTGTTGCACTTAAGCGTACAGCACTCCCTTTTGGATGCCAATATCCCTTAATCATTTTATTAAAGTGCTATCCCAACATCAACATCAAAGGCATCGCCAATCTGGTCTCCGATAGCTGAAACTTCATCTTGTTTCTCAGAAAGATAAGCATCAAATCCAACAGAGGTATCCACCAAAGTATTCTCTAGCATCAAACGAGCCACACGTACTTTTGCCCAAGGAAATGCCAAGCCTAAAGTAAAAAGAATAAGAAAGAAATTTGATACCATAACCCAAGCAAGACTTCTTGCACGGAGTGTAGAGGCAAAAGATATTTTGTTATCAAGTAGTGTATTTTCATAAACATATTTACGCTCTCTACTTACAAAATAGGCACCAACCAACATCATCATAAAAATCATAAGGAAATAAGCAATTATAATAAATAGCTCTGCTCCACCAATAACACTAGATGCACCTGTTTGATATGGATTAGCTCCAATCATTGTTGGTATAATCATATTAGCCACTACACCAATAAAAAGCATAGGAATAAAGGCTAAGCCTGCTGTCTTAAAGAGAAGAATAAGAAACTTTTTAGTCTCAATTTTTGTATCAAATATCCCTTGCCCATAGGTGGTATTATTATATCTATATTCAATACTACTCTTTTTCATGATTGCCACAAGATAAAGTTCTGCAAATAGAAATGAGACAAAAGCAACAATCCCAAGAACGGTTATTACAACAGGATTCATATTTTGTAGTGCAGGAATAATCACAGAAGAACCTACACCTATCAATGAGATAAAAAGTACAAAAAGTGCAGGATAACCCAAGTATATCATATAAGCTCTTCCTGCTTTTCCCTTAAATGTAAAACGAACATTAGAGAAACTTGTCATTTTCATATTAAACATCAAACTTCTCCAAATTAACCAAGGAATAGCTAAAAATAGAATCAACATCATAAGTAAAGCTAGAGCAGGATTTAGTTGCCCTACAATATTATAGATAATAAAAAATACAATTCCTATAAGATAGCCTAAAAAGAGCTGTTTACCTGTAGCATGGTACTCAAAATTTCTATCTTTTAGTGCCGAATTAGCATAAAAATATCGACGATTCCGAACCTTTGCCCAAGGTAAATAGAGTCCTAATGTAATAATTGTTAATAGAATATTGACAATCCAAATTTTAAAATATTCACTTCCCGAACCATTAAAGCGTAGAGCTTCCATTATTTTTCCTAATATTAATTTTTAAAGCTAGATTATATCACATAAACTATTACTTTTAATTAAAAAATAATGTAATCTTTAATTATATTTTAATTTTTAATATTAATTTTATTTTACCATCTCTTGAACGAAAAGAGAGCCACTCCTATTGCATCTGCTAATAAATCTCCTAAATCAAAAGTTCTGCTAGGAATCCAATATTGAGAAATCTCCTCTAGCCCAGCAAAGAAGAGAACTATTATTGCCCCTAACTGTAGATTAAAACCTAAAAATCTATAACTTTTAAACTTTAAACCGTAGTTCAACAATAGTGCCATGACACCATAAAGTAGTGCATGCATTATCTTATCCCCATAAGGAATATGACCAATCATCCTAAATGCAAAGTTATAATCTGCCGTATCTGCTAGATAGATAATAAAACTGATAAAGATAAAAAAACCCAAAGGTAAAAGTACTCTTAAATTCATATATTTCATCTATTCTGCCTTTAATATCGAACCAATTTTTTTGCAAATCGGGTATCTATTTTAGCATCCATCTGTTCAAACATTGCATAATACCCCAAGAGTGTTCTATCAACAAATATATACTCTTCATTCATTTTATGTACAGAGTTAATCTGTTTCTTCTGTACCTCCATAATTGTGTTAAATCCACGCTCTGAAAAATTACTATTCTCTTTAAAATCATAGGAATCTTCTTCAAATATCTCTATATAAATTCTATCTAATGGCTTAATAACCTCTCGATAAAAGCTTACCATCTCATCAATCTCTCCCTCATCAATCATCAAAAGTTCAGCATAGAGAACGGCTATCTCCTCGTCAGGTAATTTATCCATCAAAGAGACATGAAGTTTAGAAAAAGAGCTTAAAAAATCATCATCTAAACGCTTAACACAACCAAAATCTATTAAACCTAACTTCTCTTCAGCCATAAAAATAAAATTTCCAGGGTTAGGGTCTGCATGAATCATCTGTAGATGATAGAGTCCTATAAAAAAACTATCAAATATTAGTTGTGCATAGTGGTCTCTCTGCTCTTGTGTTGGATTGGATGCCAAAAATTCTTGAAAGCTTTTTCCCTCTAAAAAAGTTGTACTAATCACTGTTTTGGTAGAAAACTCTTCTATAACTTTAGGAATAATAATATTTTCTTGTCGTAAATTTTTGTAAAAATGCTCGCTATTTTTAGCCTCTATAAAATAGTCAACCTCCTCATAGAGTCTATCTTCAACCTCTTTCATAAGATGGTCAATATTTTGACCTTTAGCAAAACGACTCAAGGCAAATTTCAATACCCCCAAATCAGAAGCAATACTATTTGAGATACCAGGGTACTGTACTTTTACTGCAATTTTTTGACCATTTTTTGTAGCTAAATGAACCTGACCCAAACTCGCGGCTCCAAAAGCTTCACTCTCAAAAGTATCAAAAATATTTTCAGGATAATCCCCCAACTCTTGCTTAATAATTTTACGAATCAACGCCTTATTAATAGGAGGAATAGCATTAAATGATTTACTAATTTCATCAAGATACTCTTTGGGTAAAAAAGGTAATCCAAGTGCTACTTGTTGGGCAATTTTTACCGATATTCCCTTAAGTGTTCCCAACGAATCAATAATCACTTTAGCTATCTCGGCATGGGTCTCTTTTTGAGAAGCCTCTTTTTTCTCTTTTGACATAAAAGCTCGTTTTACAACCCCTTTTGATTGGCTTAAGCCTATTTTTAACATCGCCTTACCCACCACACCACCACGAGCCATCTTTGTTACAGGTATTTTACTTTGCATCAAAAACTCCTTTTAACTTTCGTTTAACTCCATCAAATCCTGCTTTTTTTATAGAGAACTTCTCCAAAGAGTTTAAAAGGTGGGTTTTAAAAAGAAACATTCCTAAATCACTCGCTTTATTGAGAACTTGTGAGGCTAATAGTGCCTCAATCACACCCATCGAGTGATCAATATACTGTGTAGTATTCTCGAACATCTCACTATCATCTTTTACCCAATACGCAACAACAGTAATATAATAATCCCAAAAGAGTTTTGGCATATACTCTTTGAATGGTGGTTCCATTATCTCTTTAGCCTCTATAGCAACCTCTAACATATCTTCAACCATATCAATAAAGAGGCTATTTGTTCCATAAAGAGACTCTATCTTTAGCCCAGATGAGTGAAATACCATATCTGAGATTTGAATAATAAATTCCCTATCCTCTAGATAAAGTTCCAATTCAGTCTCTACAAGTGTTTGAAGTTGTTCTCTTAAAGTATAGGTATTAAAATCATCAATATTTTGAATAATAGCTATCGCCTCTTTATGCTTTTGCTCAACATAAGCATAGAGAATCTTCTCTTTTGTAGGAAAATAGTTGTAGATAGTAGGATTACTCACTCCTGCACTTTTTGCCATCTCTCTCATTGAAGCGTGCTTGAATCCTTTTTCAATAATTAGATTTACAGCTGAATTTAAAATTTTAATTTTAGTTTTTTCTTTAGCCGATTGTGTTACTTTCATAGTTATTTCTCCTGAAGTATTTTAATTCAGTATACAATAAATAGCATATAATGTCAATTTTTCTTTATTATTTTAAAATTATAAATTTTTTTAATTATTATACTTATTTTATTAATAAAATTTAAGTTTTTTTATATTGTTTTTTGTTTTATATGTTATACTTAACTCGGGAAAAAATAATAGAAGAGAGGAGATAGAGATGTCTAGTAAAAATGATCAATCCACTTTTGTACTAGGAGTTATCATAACTCTTATGCTATCGCTCTATCTCTTCTCTGAGAAACCCACTGAAAAAGAAAAAAATAATAAATTTCAAAAACCTACAATTGATAGTTATGCTCAAGAAAAATTAGCCTTAAACTACCTCAATAAACTACGTCAAGAAGCAGGACTCATAGCATTTTCTTCGGAGAGTAGTTTAAAAAAAGCATCTAAAAACCATGCTCTATATTTGGCATTACACAAGAGATATGGACATCATGAAGAGAGTAATCTAACAGGATTCACTGGAGTATTTGCCTCCCAAAGAGTTCAATATGCAGGATATAATACCTCATTAATTATAGAAAATGTCTCTGCCAATAATCAAAACTACAAAGAGTCTATAGATGGTCTATTTTCAGCAATCTACCATCGTTTTGCTTTTTTAGATTTTCAAGCTGATGAAATTGGTATAGGAATCGAGCAGAACTCCCTATCCAAAGAGTCTACTGCTTTTGTTTACACTATTGGATCAAATACACTAAATCAACTCTATAAAAAAGATAAAAATCCTTCTCATAAGAGTCTTGAAACTGCATTAAATACTCACAAAGATAGTAATAAAAAATTTATTACCTACCCTTTTCCTAATCAGACAGATATTCCTCCTGCCTTTTTCGATGAACTTCCTGATCCTCTTCCTGATTATGATGTAAGTGGCTTTCCCATTAGTATCTCTTTTAATCCTGTACATTTTAAAGATATTAAACTTTTAAAATTTGAATTATATAATGAAAAAATGGAATCTCTTGAGACAATTATACATGACTATAAGAGTGATCCCAATAAAAGATTGAATAAATTTTCTTTTGCACTCTTTCCTCTAAAAAGATTAGCATGGAATAGTCACTATAGTGTAAAATTTTTAGCTCAAATAGATAAAGAGTTTATTACTAAAACGTGGTCCTTTAAAACAAAAAAAACAAAAATTCCCTTACATATAATAGAAAACAACTCTTCAGCTGTTACAATAACCACAAATAGCCCCCATCTTTTTTATTTCCCTCCACAAACACCTAGAGATCTTTTACATAATGTTCGATACAATAAGGAGTTTAAAATGGGATTTTTAGATAAAAACACCATTAAGCTAACAGCTCTAAACGCATCCGAAGAGACTCTACATCTAAAAATAGGCTCTCACGATTTGTATCTCAACATAAAAGAGTAACTATTGAACCTTATTTCTGTAAATAACATTGATACCCCTGAACTACTGATTTATAAACAACTACGAGATAATGCATTTACAAAAGATAACTCTTTTATTGCAGATAGTCCAAAGGTAGTGAATAAGATTTTAATGACAAATATAGTGGTAAAAAGTATACTCGCAACCCAAGAATATTATGATAAGTATTATGATTTAATAGAAAAGAGAGTAATTCCAAAGCTCTATGTGGTCAAAAAAGAGATGATGTGTGGCATTGTAGGGCATAAAATACACCATAATGTTATGCTTCATGGAACACGTCCAGAGCAAACAGCACTAGAAAATTTAGATAAGCATATTATAATGTTAGATGAAATAACCTCTAGTGAAAATGTAGGCTCTATTGCTCGTTCTGCAGCTGCATTGGGTATCAATTCATACCTTCTTCCAAAACAGGGTCCACACCCTTTTGGAAGGCGTGCATTACGTGTATCTATGGGGTATACTAGCCTATTAAAAACTCATCTATACAAAAATCTTACATTTACTATAAAAGCCCTAAAAACAATGGGCTACACAATATATGGAGCAGAGATTACAGAGGATTCTACTCCTCTTTCTAAAGTCACTATTTCAGAGAAATGGGTACTTCTTATGGGACATGAAGGAAGAGGATTATCTGAAGAAGTTTTGGCGTTATGCGACAAAGTTGTTCACATAGAGATGATGCCATATGTGAAAAGTTTCAATGTAGCTGTCGCTTCATCCATTTTAATGTACCAATTCAAACAAAACCTTCATAAAGATGTGAATAACTTATAACAAATTGATATTTGCTTATTAATTGTAACTTTTTCCTACACAATTAACCCACAACACGCTGTTATACTTTTGCCATGAGAGTCACACACCGTATTTTTTCCTTAATCTTATTTTTTCCCGACTCTCATAAATAGCCTCTGTTTCATATCACTCTTTTCCCACTGATTTTATAAAATCACGATGGAGGCTATTTCTACTTTTTACAACCTTTCCAATTTAATTTTCAAGATAATGTTATACTCTCTTATTAAGTACTATTTTGCTAAAGTGCAAAAAATAAAAAAAGAGAAAAAAGATGAACAGAGATAAATTAAAAGGAGTTCTATGGGGGTCTCTTATCGGAGATGCGTATAGTAATCCAGAAAAAAAGCTTGGCTTATATGGAAAACAGAGCCTTTGGCTATTAGAGTACATGAATCAAAGTAAAGTTTATGACCCCTTTACTTTTGGAGATATTTGGCAAAAAAAAATGTCTGAAGAGAAAAATATTGATAAAGCTTCAAAAGATACTCTTGCTAATTTAAAATCAGGAAGAACTTATCTTGGAGCAGGTTCTAACTCACATGACCTATCAGTTGTTGGACGACATGCACCCATTATATTCACACTAAAAGGGATGGATGAGATGTTAGAGAGCATTAAATTCCATACCTGCTTGACACATATGAGTAAAGAGGCAATAGAAGCTAGTAAATATATTGCAGAGGTTACACTTGCCATGGTTTACAATTTAGATGTTGTCAATACTTTACAAGAACGAGCTAAATTTTATGGTAAAACCGTTGAGATTGAAGTAGAAAAAGCCTTCTCTTTAAGAGATAAACCTTCTTCTATTGCACTCAATATATTGGGAACAAATTCTGAAATAGAAGGGGGACTCGCTTCGACTATCTATCTTCTTTTAAATTACCATGATGATTTTGAGAAACTTTTAGAGGTTAACCTTGAAGCAGGAGGAGACAACTCTGCTCGTGCAATGGTAGCAGGTATGGTTATTGGGGCAAGATATGGATTTACAGCCATCAAACCTTGCTGGATAGAAGAGATTAAAGAGTATTCAAACATTTCTAACCTTACTCATAATCAATAACTATCTCAAATATTGAAAATAGATAACATTTATAACTACTGCTAAAACAACCAATGGTAAGTGTTCAAATGGTTTAGATTCAATATAGAATAAATCCATCGCTTTTTGATTGCTAAAAACATAAATTATCAAGATGAAGAGCAGTGGATAACCCAACAAAATATTGACAGATAGGCTCTCTTGAACTACGATTAAAGCGACAAACGGTGTCAAGAGTAAGGTGTAAAGAGTCAATAGTGTAAACCATCTTGCAATCTTACAACGAAGTAAAATTCCTGCAATCATGACAAGAGCCATAAGTGAAGGAGCAATCAACCATAAAAAGTTTATATCTATCTCCCGAACTGTCTTAATCAATAAAAAAGTCATAAATAGTGCTGTCAACCAAATAACAACAACTGTAAACTTCTTTTTAAAAGAACTACGAGGATGGTATTTTGTAAGCATAATGTTTATCCTTATTTTTTTTTGTTATATTATAACTTTAAAAGCAATAAGAGTTTCTTAGAGAGAAAAAAATTATTAAACTATAGAGCCTTAAGTGGTGTTTTAATGCTATATTGTTATAAATAGTAAAAATAATTAAAAGGTCATATATGAATTACACCATTACACCGCATAATGCAAACTTTATTCCACCTGTTCAGAAACCAAATCCTAAGTTTTTACAAGAGGTAGGAGAGCAAGGGATTAGAGATTTACTGGAACGACTCTACACCTGCCTAGATACCAGTCCAATTAGAGGTATTTTCCCTCCTGAAGATAGAGAAGGAATGATGGAAGCTGGACAAATTTCGGCTGACTTTTTTATTCAAATTTGTGGTGGACCTGCCTACTTCAATCAAAATAGAGGAGCACCTCAAATGCGAGGAAGACATGCACCATTTGCTATTACAGCTGAAGCACGATTACACTGGTTAGTCTGTTTTGAAAATGCACTCAAACCTCTAGAGGGTCAAATAAGTGAAGAGAGTTTAAAAAGTTTTTGGAAATATATTAATATATTTTCTATTATGATGATAAATACTCAGGGTTAATTAATCCTAACATGGTACATAAGGAGGGAGGAAGAATATAATGAATTTAAGGAGATATCATTAACTATACAAAGCTATACTACAACATAACTTATATATAAAATTTATTCCATGTTAGGCTTAAACGTATTATATGTGAAATATGTGTAC
>Ga0256827_10002014_pt1 | contig 13117 bp, 4 predicted proteins | sample CV84metaG_FD_185977 | JGI IMG/M metagenome (GOLD analysis project Ga0256827, IMG submission 185977) | Hydrothermal vent microbial communities from East Pacific Rise, Pacific Ocean - CV84 | ecosystem: Environmental > Aquatic > Marine > Hydrothermal vents | place: Pacific Ocean: East Pacific Rise... | reverse complement strand
CATTGAATTATGTCCTTGCGAAGCAAAATAAAAAGTCTTTCCATCGGGAGCAAAGTAAGGATTCTTCTCATTATAAATCGTATTTACCGTAGAATCAATCAGCTTGGCTTCGGCCCATGACCCATCTGGCAATCGTTTGCTTGAGTATATATCTTGCCCTCCCACTCCATCATCAGTTTCGGCCGAAAAGAAAATGTATTTGCCCGAAGGTGATATTATAGCTGAAGTTTTTACAAGCTTTTCGAATCCCGGAATAACAACCTGCTTCATTGGTCGATATGCCTTACCTCTTTTATGAGTAATCATTAAATCTTCATCTCTATCAAATTTTGCTTTGGTATAAACAAACATAACAGCGCCATTGGTGGTAAGACCCACTACTTTTTCGATATTAGAAGAATTAATAACTGACGAAAACCGCTTGGTACGACGATAACGACCAAATTTGAAATAGGATAAATACAAATCGGACTGGTAATAACCATCCTCATTTCGATAACCCGATTTACGCTGAGCATTAAATATCAGCATGGTTTCGTTTGCAGGTACGTAGGGGCTAAACTCAGGATAAGCCGTATTAATATGCTTCCCTAAATTGGTGATTTCAACAGAAATAGGGTGAGCAATTGCCTTTTTAGCATTTTCGCACATCTCAATCATTCGATTTGACGGAATAGGATTTTTATCCTCTTTTACTATCGATTGATATTTACGAAAAGTAGTAATTGCTTGATCGTAATCGCCTGTGGCTAAATAAGCACTTGCCAAATAATACCAGACTTGATCATCGTGTTTTTCTTGCTGCGATACCCAAACGAAAAAAGGAATTGCCTTTGATTTATCTTTATTTAGTTTGAGATGACATATTCCAGAATTGTAGCGATAAAGTACATTATTGGGTTCATCACGCAAAAGGCGCTCATATTCTTTGAGGCCATCGTAGTAATTTCCAAAATGCATACAGAACTTAGCAAACTTCGGATCGGGTTTCTTCCCTTTCACAAATTGCTGTGCTGTAGTGCTTTTGAGAAGTAACACAAAAACAAAAACTCCGAATAGTTTTACGAATAAACCTAACCTCATACTTTATGCAATCAAAAATATTAATCAGTGAACAAATGTAAAATTATCGACCTACTAATAAGCTTATTTTTATTAACAATTGCCAAGACTTATTAAACATTTCCCGTAAAGAGAACCTAATCAAAATGCAAGCAATCGAGTAATAATATCAACTTTAAATGCAACTTAAAAAGTAATTCTGTGTCTGAGTTCTAAATGTGATTAATTCATGCAATTACAGTTTAATAAATATGTATATTTGCGATGTATATTTTCCTAAATGTCAAAAAGAAAAATTAATAATAATAAAACTTATAAAATGAAAAAACCTTTACAATTATCCATCTGGGCAATTGCACTATTAGCACTTTTTATTAATAGTAGCTATGTAAACGCCCAATTAATTACAGTAGGTACAGGAACAAGCACACAGTATTACTCACCTTCCCGATACAACCAAAATTACAGTTGGTCACAATCTATCTACTTAAGTTCAGAGATTAACAAAGCCGGAAACATTACTAAGATTTCATATAATATTTCAAACAGCCCCTCTTCACCTGGCAACACAAAAATCAATCAAAAAGTATATTTATACGAAACTACAAATTCAGCTATAACAGTAGGCTACCAAAATCCAGTTAGTATGGGTGCAACTTTGGTTTACTCGGGTAACGTTACTTACGTAAATGGATGGGTTGAAATTACTTTTTCTGTTCCATTTTACTATAGTGGAACCAAAAATCTTTTGATATGTTTAGAAAATAGACAAGGGCAAGGCGCAACCGTTTCGTATGCTCCCAACTTTTATTCAACATACAGTTCTACCCAACTTACCAAATACTATTATGGCTCTAACGAATCCTCAGCATTTTCGAATTATAGTTACACATACAGCTACCGTCCAAATGTGCGATTAAATTTCCAATTATCGCAAAACGACTTAGCTATGGAGCAGTGGTTTTACCCAAGCCAAGGAAGCTCAACTAACGCTACAATGCCCATTATGCTAAAGGTTAAAAACGCTGGCTTAGCCGCTCAAACCAATTATGATGTAAAATATTCTATTAACAATGGTGCAAGTTGGACCTCACAAACAGTTACTTCAAGTTTGGCAAGTAATGGAAGTACAACAATAAATTTCTTTGGTTCTTCTACTGCAGATATGAGTACTGCTGGGGTTTACCAATGCATTGGTGTAGTAAAAAATGCTGGTGACACCCTAGCTTTTAACGACACTATAAAACAGAATATTACAATTTGTAATGGAGCTTACTCAGGATCTTATACTATTGGATCAGATACGAGTTCTGATTTTCCTGATATTGAAACCGCCATTTATTCTTTGGAAACTTGTGGAATAAGTGGCCCTACAACCTTTCGAATTAAAAATGGAGTTCGTACTAAACAAATTCGCATTAGCGCAATTACAGGAGTTAGCGCTTCAACACCTATTACTTTTGAATCGTATTCAGGAAATGCCTCTGATGTAGTTTATCAATATGCTTCCAGTGCGTCGAATGATAATTATGTGATAAGATTGGATACTGCTTCTTATATTACATTCAAAAATATTACGTTTAAAGCAATGGGAGCATCCTATTCTAATATTATCTATGTGATGCAATCAAATCATATCACATTTGACGGAAACAAATTTATTGGTATCGAAGTTACAGGCTATCAAAATAGTTACAACACACTCCTTTCATGTATCGATTCATATTCCACGAATACATCAAATAATATTACTATTAAAAACAACTACTTTAAAAATGGTAGTTATGGAATGAAGTTGTACGGACAATCTTCTTCTTACCCAATCTCAAACATAAATATTACAAATAATACAATTGAAAACTACCTTGGAAGTGGTATCAATATGTCCACCTGTAGTAACTATACTATTGAACAGAATAATATTTTAACAATTAAAGCTAATTCAAATGGTATTTATATTAATAATGGATTGGCAACCCAAAAGATAAGTCGTAATAAGATAAACATCTTTAACCAAGCTGCAATCAACATGCGCTATTCAAATGGAACATCTTCAAACCCAATTGAGATAAGCAATAATTTCTTGCATCAGCCAAATCAAAGCTCCTATACTGTTAACTTATATAATAATAACTATCTTAATTTTGATTTCAATAGTATTCATTCAAAAGGCGCAAATTCATATGGAAACCTTTATGTTTATTATGGTTCAAACTATAATTTAAGAAACAACAATATTATCAATAATGCTGGCGGGTATCCTCTTTATGTTGGTACACCAACAGCTATTCTTACTTCTGATTACAATAATTATTACACTACGGGCACAAATATCGCCTATTGGAATGGTTTCAAAACTACTCTTGCTGCTTTGAAAAGCGCAACAGGTAAAGAAACCCATTCATTGAATAACAGTATTACATTCTACTCAGATGACAATCTTCACGTGAGTGGTTCAAGTCTAAACAACCAAGGAACTCCTGTTGCAGGAATTACAGTAGATTATGATGGACAAACACGAAGTACAACTACTCCTGATATTGGAGCAGATGAGTACAAAATATATCCCAATGATGCGGGACTTATTTCATTCCAAAACTTAACTGCTCTTTGCCCAGGTTCGGCACAAAATATTACAGTAAATCTTAAAAACTTTGGGTATAGCGCACTTACAAATGTAAAATTCGGAATGTCGATTAATGGTAATCCTCAGCCAACTACCACATGGACCGGTTTATTAGGTGCATTAAACTCCGTTAATGCAACTATTGGATCTTATACATTTGACCCTGACACCACCTATATAATTAAAACATGGGTGGATTCTGTTAATAACACGGTTGATTCTAATGCATATAACGACACTATAATTTTCCACGATTTCCATACAAGTTTGGCTGGCGGAACCTATCAAATTGGAAATAGTTCTTCAGCTGATTTTGTAACTCTTTCTAATGCTATTGATGCAATGGATAACTATGGAATATGTGGTCCAATTATATTTAATATCGAAAATGGTACTTACATAGGACAATACACCATTGGTAATATCTCTGGATTAAGCAGTACAAATACAATAACCATTCAGTCATTAAGTGGTAATGCTACTGATGTAGAACTCAAATACAATACAACTAATTATAATTCTTCATATGTTATTAATTTATTTGCAACAGAGTATATCACTATAAAGAACCTTTCATTTCTCACAATAGGGTCGTCATACTCCAGAGCTATTATTATAACTAATAATACTAACCATATTAATATAGACTCATGTATAATAAAGGGTAGTAATTCTACAAGTTATGGAGATTACAATAGTTTGATTTATGTAGGCAACTCCAACCATGTTGATATTAAAAATTCAACATTAAAAGATGGAACTATTTCAATTTACTTAAATAAGACATTTGCCACTACAATGACAGACATTAATATTTTAAACAATACATTGTCTGATTTCTATCAATATGGTATTTGGGCTAAGTCACTTACTGACTCCCTTAATATTATTGGAAATAATTTTGATGACAAGCAAACTTCAAATAATTGCTATGCACTAAACTATAGTTCAGGAACAGGTAAAGTAGTATTTGCGAACAATAACATCTCGTTAACTTCTCCAAGTATTACGTATGGGTTATACATATACCGACATAATTACTATAACACGAACGCTGCAAATACCATGAAGATTTATAACAACTTCATTAATATAAGTACAGGAGTAAATAGAAGTGTTAATTCCATTCTTATAAACAACTCAAACTACTGTAGCTTTAATTATAATACCTTTAAAATAGAGGGTGCCAGCAATAACTCTAAAGCTATGTCTATTAATTACTCTTCTAACATATCTCTATCAAACAACTCCTTTGATGTTGGTAGCCGAATGTTATTCTATTTTTATGGCGCAACAGCTTTTACTTCTGATTATAATAACTTATATTCAACAGCAACTTCACCCATGTATTGGAGTTACTCTTTTCAGAGTATTGCTGACTATAAAACCGCCTCAAGTCAAGACGCTCATTCAAAATCTGTAAACCCAAATTATGTTGCAGCTGGCGACCTTCACTTACACGATGTTATACTTAATAATGCAGCTTCTCCAATATCGAGTATAACAACTGATATAGACGGTGATACTCGAAGCACCACTACTCCTGACATAGGAGCTGATGAGTTTATTATGTTGCCAAATGATGCTAAGCTTTATGCAATAAACCGACCATCAGACATAACGGCTGTGGGAAGTACAGGTATTAAAGTAGCTATCCAAAATATGGGTACTACGAATCTTGTTCTTGACTCATTGCATTATCAATTGAATGCGGGCACGATAAAATCTATGCTATGGTCAGGTAATTTAGCACCTTTAGCTATCGATAGCTTCATTCTAATTGGAACTGAAAACCTTACTGCTGGTAATCATAGTATTAAAGTATGGAGTAGCAAGCCAAATAATGTAACTGATTTGAATACTGCTAATGATACTTTACTCAAAACATTTGTTGCCCAAGTAATGCCAAGCATCGAAGTAGATCCAATGATTCTATCCGCTACGATTACTACTTGTGGCGATTCAGTAATTCTTCCATTAAAGATAAAGAATAATGGAGGTGCCACATTAACGTTCACTGAGATAAATACTGGTGCTGCACCATATGACTCAACAAGTACGTTACATTTTTATTCATCAGGAGCTACAACTTATCACAACTTTACAGGACTTTCTCCAAACGCTGACACGGTTATCCTAACATTAACAATTAATGGAGATTATAACAACTATTCAGAATATGTGACTGTTTATGTAGATAATATTAATATTGGTACCTTTACTGGAGGATATAATAATATAAACCTTACTAAGGTGTTTACTCTTACAGGAACAAACCTTACTACATGGTTAGTCGACGGCAAACTAAACGTCCGAGTGGTGAACTCAAGTAGTGTAAATACTGGCTATGGTACCAATCTAAACCAAGTTCAAATTCAAACCTCCGGTCAGCAATGGCTTTCCAGTAGCTATACTTCGTCAGTAAATGTAGCTGTAGGTGATTCTACTACCTTGAATTATACATTCAAAAGTGAGGGTTTAATTAATGGTTTATACACAGGAGAAATTCAAATTAACTCTAACGACTTAGGTAATCCAAATGTAATAGTTCCATGTTCATTAACCGTTGCAGGCCCTCCTTCTATTAGCACTTCATCAAACTCAATTAGTTTTGGTGGTGCATATCTCGGAATTGCATCTTACGATTCAATTGAAGTATATAATGATGGCTGTGGTGACTTATATATCAGTAATGTAACTACAACAAATAGTGCATTTACAACATTAAACACTGTAGATACAATTGTACCAGGTGATACTGCTGTTATTGTATATAAATTTTTAACAAGTACCACAGGAGCTTATGCTGCCACTTCTACCATCTTTAATAATGATGCAAACTATACAATAAACTTAGCTGCAAATGCTACCAACCCACCAGCATTAACTGCTACTCCAAACCCTATGAATATTACAATCACCAATTGTAATGATTCACTTACTACTAATTTAAGTTTACAAAATACAGGAGGAGGAACATTAACCGCTACAATGAGCCCTAATAAAGACAGTGTGAATATTTTATTCTTAACTTATGGTAGCTACTCAAGTTATAATAATAATATGATTTATGCATTAAATCAGAATTACACAAAGTATAATATTACTTATTCATACTCGACTAATGCAGGCATTATTCAAGGACTAATTACTTCTGAAAATATTGATGCTGTTGTTATCCCATATGTAGGAGGCTACGGAAGCTATTATAGCTCTCTATCGTCGACCTTACAAAATTTTGCAACAGCTGGAGGAACCGTAATAATGGTTGGCCAAAATAGCAATTATCTATTTACAGCCACAGGACTGATAACAGGAACTTATGCAGGTTTTGGGGATTATAAGACTTTAACTACCTTAAATTCAACCGACCCAATTACCTTTAACTTTGCTTCAAGTTATCAAAGTGGCACCGATGATTTTCATTATTATGTATTCAATGGAACAGCTGTCACACATTTGGTAAAATATGGAAATTACGATTTAGCAGTTAAAAAACAATATGGATCAGGACAAGTAATTGTAATTGGCCATAATTATTATCAATATACCCAAGCGAATACTAAAGCTCTATTCTCCAATGCAATTAAATCTGCAGCAGGAATGAGTGCTCCTTGGCTACAATTTACTACCTCTACTGCAAATCTAAGTGCAGGAACTACGGCACTTAAACCAATTAAATTTAATGCAAATGGATTAACTTCAGGAACCTATTACTCAAAGCTGCGAATTATAACTAACGCTCCAACAAATCCAATAATATTTGTACCTTGTACTTTGACAGTTCAAAACCAGATGGCAAACGGAGTTAGCCTTGGTGCTGACACTACACATTGTGGAGCAATAACGCTTAATGCAGGGTCTTACACAAGCTATTTATGGAATACAGGTAATACTACTCAAACCATTTCAGCCGTTTCAACAGGAACTTATTCGGTAACGGTATCGAATGGTGGAAATTGTGAATCATCAGATACAATTGCAGTTACCATTAACCCTATCCCTTCTATTAATTTAGCTGGATTACCATCAAGCAGTTGTACAAACAATGCTCCAATTACGCTTAGCGCAAGTCCAAGTGGTGGAGTATTTGCTGGTTCAGGAATCACAAATGGAATTTTCTATCCTGCCATAGCTGGCTCAGGTAATCATACCATTTCATACTCTTATACCAACGCTTATAATTGTACCAACTCTGCAGTTCAACAAATTACCGTAAATACTCCTCCAACTGTTGTATTCACTGGTCTTAATTCAAGCTATTGTCCTCAAGGGGCATCGAGTGTATTAACAGGCTTCCCAAGTGGTGGAACCTTTAGCGGAAACGGTATGAGTGGAAATACTTTTGTTCCTTCATTGGCCCAACTCGGTTCAAACGATATCGTTTATACCTATACTGACGCAAACAACTGTTCGAATACAGACACTAATTCTACCATTATTAATACTCCATCATTCACTATTATGATTGGTGGTTATTTGAGTGATGTATGTATCAATACCGCAGTTACTACATTGGTAGGATTACCTACTGGTGGTACTTTCTCAGGACCTGGAATGAGCGGAAATCAATTCTCAGCTTCATCTGCAGGTTTAGGAACTCATTATATCAAATATGAAAAACAAGATGGAACATCATGTCTAATCTCAGACAGTGTTGCCATTACAGTACATGCTTTACCAACGGGTTTAGGAATTGGTGGATTAAGCCAGTCGTTCTGTAGTAACGGAACTGCTGTAAATGTTGCAACCTATCCTGCAGGTGGTGTACTTAGCGGTCCTGGTATTATTGGTAATTCTTTTAATCCAACAGTTGCTGGTAGTGGAAACCATGTAATTACTTACACCTATACTGATGTATTCGGTTGTTCAAGTTCTTTAACTGCTCCTGTTCAAGTTGACCCTATCCCAACAATTGCCTTTACAAATATGCAAAGTCAATATTGTGATAACGATGGTGCATTTACCGTTTCGGCAACTCCTTCCGGAGGAACTCTAAGCGGTGATGATCTTAATGGAAATCAATTTGACCCAAGTTTAGTTGGCGCTGGCACCTCTTATATCTATTATGCTGTTACCGATGCAAACTCTTGCTATAATAAAGATAGTTTTAATATTGTAATAAATGCAGCTCCAATAGTAAATATGGGAAGCCTTGCTTCAAGCTTCTGCTCCAATAGTCAGGCAGTAACACTTTCAGGAACACCTATTGGTGGTAGCTTTACTGGTATGGGGGTTAGTGGAAATAACTTTGACCCTGCTGCTGCAGGTGTTGGATCCCATTCCATTAGTTATACATTTACTGATAACAACGGATGTAGCAATACTGATTTAGCTTCAACTACCGTGAGTCAAATTCATGGTGTGAATGCTGGGGCTGATATTAGTATTCCATATAATACAAGTACCCAACTAACAGGTTTAGTAACTGGTGGAGGGTCATCATTTAGCTTCAGTTGGACTCCAGCTAATAAAGTATCAAGTGCTAGTCAGCTTAGTCCTTCAACAACTAATTTGGCCACAAGTACTTTATTCACGTTAAGTGTAACCGATAATGGAAATACTTGTGTTAATAGTGATGATGTATTAGTAACCGTAACTGGTGGACCACTTACTGCAAATATTAGTTCTAACAGTTCAACAATTTGTGAAGGCGAACAAATACAACTTACAGCACTTGGCTCAGGAGGTAAAGGAAATTATACTTATGCTTGGAGTTCAATCCCAACAGGTTTTACTTCTTCAATCTCTAATCCTATGGTTATGCCAAATGTGAGTACCATCTACACTTGTATTATTGGTGATGGTACAGATACCATTCATAAGCACTTTAGTTTGAATGTTAATGCTGCTCCTATGGCGCAAATTTCAAATCTGAATACTGCTTATTGTAATAATGAGGCAAGTGCCAGTTTGATTGTATCACCTCCAGGTGGTAGCTTAGTTGGTTCGGGTATTAACGGATTTGTATTTGATCCAGCAACCGCTTCATTAGGTCAAAACATGATAATATATAGCTTAACCAACTCCAATGGTTGTTATGGTGCAGATACTATTATGGTAGCCGTTTCTAAAGCTCCTTCAGCATTTGCAGGAAACGATACTACACTTCCATGTTTGAATAGTGGTCTTGCTTTAGGCCAACAACCTATTGCTAATGTTAGCTACCTTTGGACTCCTGCTGTTGGACTTAATAATAGCACTATTGCAAATCCTATTTCCACAGCAAACCTTACAATAGACTATACTTTAACAGCAACCGCAACTAACGGATGTACCGCTTCAGATATAATTCATGTAAATGTTGTTGGAACTCCAAATGCAGTGGCCAGTAACGATACTATTGTTTGTCCTTACTCAACAGTTAATTTGAGTGCTTCAGGCGGAGATACTTACTTCTGGAGTAATGGAGCTACGGGTAGTAATATCACCGTTAACCCAGGAGTTACTACATTGTATTATGTAATAGTTTCACAGAATGGATGTTCAGATTTGGATACTGTTTATGTGAATATTGATGATCCAAAACCAGATTTAGGAAACGATACTACAGTTTGCGCAAGCCAATCTATAACACTAGATGGTGGTGCAGGAAATAGTTCATACCTATGGTCAACTGGTGAAAATACTCAGACTATCAATATCGATTCAACTAACATTGGTCTTTCAAGCATTACAATTAATGTTATGGTAGTTAGTACACGTTCTTGTGTAGGAAGAGATACAATTACGATTTCGTTCACCGATTGTACAGGATTGAATGATGTGGATGAGGACCTATTCTCTATTCGCATCTACCCAAACCCATCAAGTGGTAAATTTGTAATCGAGAGCAACGAAACGGCTGTAAAAGATGTGCGATTGAGCATTATGGATGCCAACGGGAAATTGATAATGAATAAGGAAATCAACAATACTACAGGAAGATTTAACGAAGCTATTGATTTAAGTACACAAGCCAAAGGCGTTTACTTTATCAAGCTTTCGAATAATAATACTGAGAAAGTATTTAAAGTACTGATTCAATAAATCAATCTCAATAAAACCAAAAAGGAGCATCGAAATATCGATGCTCCTTTTTTTATGCCGTTATCTTTTTAGATTATCTCCGCTGATGTTTAAATCGTCTTCGCTTTTTGAAGGATTTACGATTGTATTTGGTACGCATCACCACGCGCTTTCGTTTATTAAACTCACGCAAAGCAGGGTCATTGCTTCTTCCCTCAAACGAATGATGTCCACCTCGACCACCAAAACCACTGATGCTAAAATTATAAACCACACCAACGGAAATAAATCCCACAGTTTCAATTGTAGTACCATCAACTGGAGTTGCATCCAATTTGTTAGTAGTCACCATATGAAGATGACCTTCGATAACTACATTCAAGTCTTCGGAAGAAAATAAACTTAAACCCAAACCAACTGGAAAAACCATTTCCGTCATCGGACGAAGTGCTCCACCTTCATGCTTAGGCTCTCCAAAACCATTTGTGGCAATTACCTCACCCGTAATCATATCGTATTTCCATGTACGCGACTCACTTAAGCCCATCCCTGCAAAACCATAAAACACAGTATTTCTACTTCCATCAGGACCCCAAACCATGCTTGTAAAATCCATGGTTAAGGATAGGGAGTAGTCAAAATAATTTGCTTCAAAATATTGCTTGGTCGACTCTTGAGTACTCTTTATTTTCCCACCAAAAAACATTCCTCTTACCCCAAAATATGGACTAATAGACTTTTCCAATGTAAAATAATACCCGAATTTACGATCTTGATAAAAGAATTTACTGAAAGGAGTATTCTTAATAAAGCTATTCGTATTATCCGATAAATCACCATAAAACTTGGTAGCACCAATACCTGCCCCAACCTTCCAGCCTCTACTAAAATCGTAGAACTGAGCTCGTGCATTCAATGAAATCATCATTGAAGCGAACAGAGTTAATGTAGCAATTATCGTGTAAAACCTATTTTTCATACAGCTTTATTTATTCAAGGTGGCAAATGTAAAAACAAATGCATTCCGTTTTATACTCATTTTACCCAATTTTGTTGCATAATTCTGTAATTAAAAGGTCCCAGTTTGGTATGAAAATACAAGAATAAAGCTAAAAATTACAATACAATTTCTAAATAAGCATTTAAATACCTTAATAAACATTGAATAATTATTTAGACTTCAAGCATAAAGCTAAAATCTCGTTTTTCATATCTGTAATTATTATACTTTTGTAATCGTTACAAACTTGAAAAATGAAGATAACAATCACAAATACGGAACAACATTTAAGGGAGCATAAGATTATGCCTTCGGTTCAACGTATCCGAATATTTGACACCTTATTAGGAACTACCGAACACCCAACGGTTGATACTATCTATCAAACCTTGGCTAAGGAGATCCCTACCCTTTCGAAAACAACTGTATATAATACATTGAAATTGTTTCAAGAAAAAGGATTGGTACTGGTTGTAAACATCGAGGATAACGAAACTCGATACGATGCTGACACTTCATTTCATGGACACTTTAAGTGCCAAAGTTGTGGATCGGTTATCGATTTTGCTCTTAGCGAAGAAGATAAAATCAATTCATTAAATGGATTTCAGGTAAACGAATCTCATTACTATTTGAAGGGGATTTGTAAAGAATGTATAAACAAACAAAGTATAAATAATTAAAAGTAAATTTAACATGGAAAATTTAATTGGAAAAAAAGCTCCAAAATTTGTTGCTAATGCCGTAATCAACGGTGGCGAAATCACAGAAGGATTCTCATTGGATCAATTTATCGGAAAAAAACACGTAGTATTCTTTTTCTACCCATTGGACTTCACATTTGTATGTCCTACCGAAATTCTTGCATTTCAAGAAAAAATGGAAGAATTTGACAAACGTAATGTAGCTGTTGTTGGTTGTTCAGTTGATTCTGAATTCTCACATTGGGCTTGGTTAAACACTGAGTTGAAAGACGGTGGTATAAAAGGTGTTAAGTACCCATTGGTAGCTGACCTAAGCAAGACTATCGCTGAAAACTATGGCGTATTAGCTGGTGAGTACGATTACGACGAAGAAGGAAATGCAATTTTCAACGGAGCGCCAGTTGCTTACCGTGGATTATTCCTAATCGACAAAGACGGTATCGTACGTCACAACGTAATCAACGACCTTCCATTAGGACGTAGCATCGATGAGGCTATCCGTATGGTTGACGCATTACAGTATTTCGAAAATAATGGTGAAGTTTGCCCAGCAAACTGGAAGCCAGGTGAAGAGGCAATGGCTGCTACACATGAAGGTGTTGCGGAATATCTTGCTAAGAAAGCATAAATTATAGTAAGGGCAATTCGCGAATTGCCCTTACTGTCACAAGACGTAAAGCCAATTCATGAAACGCAAAGCGTTCATTGATACTAAAA
>Ga0256827_10002012_pt1 | contig 13122 bp, 16 predicted proteins | sample CV84metaG_FD_185977 | JGI IMG/M metagenome (GOLD analysis project Ga0256827, IMG submission 185977) | Hydrothermal vent microbial communities from East Pacific Rise, Pacific Ocean - CV84 | ecosystem: Environmental > Aquatic > Marine > Hydrothermal vents | place: Pacific Ocean: East Pacific Rise... | reverse complement strand
AACATGAAAACAAATTTTTTTAGGTACAGTGGGACCAAATTTAATTATACTGAAGATGTTAATTTGGTCCTTAATCAGAGCAACAAAAAATATTACATTGAACCTTTTGCTGGTTCAGGTGCTATACTCTTTAATCTAACAAAAAAATTTGAAAAATATTATATCAATGACATTGATAGAAACATCACCAGAATATACGAGAGTTTCAAGGACCCTTTAAATACCTATGATCATTACAAAAGCAAAATATCATTCGTCCTTGAAACCTTCGGTGACATTAAAGAAAAACAAAATTATTATGATTTTAGGGATTGGTTTAATGAAAATCACTGGAACTCTGATACACTTGATGAAGGCATTTATCTTCATATGCTAGCAAATTCATGCATAAATTCTATGCTCAGATTTGGTCCTAATGGAATGAACCAAAGTTTCGGGAATAGACACTATATCCTTGATTCAAGAAATTTTAAATCGGTGAAGGATAGGCTTCAGGATACAGTGATAATGAATGGTCAGTACGACGATGTCCTGAATAGCATTGGTGATGATATAATCAAAAATTCTTTTTTATTCCTTGATCCTCCTTATTTTTCGCAAGGAAGTTCGTATCAAGGTTTTAGCACTCAAGACATAGAAAAATTTATATCTTTTATCAAAAATGCAGATTTTGACTTTATATACACTGATATTATAAATGAATATAATGAAAACATTTCTGATAAAATTCATAAACATTTTTTTAGGAGTATAAATAATACAGCACCTACATCAGACAAACAGTCAAGGGGCAACCTAGAATATATGTTCACAAATTTAAGCGTTCAAATTCTGGAAAAACCTGAGATTAATGAAGATGAGTGGTGATAGGAAATATAGGAAATTAAGTATTTTTTAGATAAAATAAATAATACAAACAATATAATTAATAAAACACAAGGAAAAACTTTGTTCTACAAAAATAAAGAAACAAAAGAGACAGTATATTTGGTAAAGAGTGATTCAAAAAAGTCAATAATTTTTGAATATAATGATGATGGTATAACAACCGGAGGTAAGATTTTATCCTATACGAAAAGGGATTTCAAGAAAAATTATGTAAAAGACAAGAAATGCACTTTTGCTGCTCCTGATGAGAATATGAAACAGACAATACTTCAAGATTATGAAACAAATCGGTATGCTTATGATAATAACTTTGACGAATACATTGAAGATAGAAAATATCAGGACCGTAAAGAGGAAATCGAGAAACAGACAGAGGCTGACAGAGTTAGAATGCTAAAAACATTAGCAGATGATTATAACCCTAATGGCATAACAATCAATGATAAATAAAGGATAGAAATAATGAATGTAACAAAGCGAGATGGTCGTAAAGAGCCTATTGACTTAGAAAAATACCACGAAATGGTAGGATGGTTTGTAGAAGGTTTATCTGGTTGTTCTATATCGGAAATTGAACTTGCTGCAGCACCACAGTTTGTTGACGGTATCAAAACATCTGATATTCATAAAGTAACAACAAAAGCAACGGCAGATTTAATAAGTCTGAGACATCCTAATTACCAATTTGCTGCAGCAAGAAGTTTACTTATGGAGATTCGTAAAGAAGTTTGGGGACAGTATGAACCCAAACCGTTGATGGAAACTATTGATAAAAACATTAAATTAGGTTTTTATGAAGACTTCCATTTACACTATACAAATGATGAAATTGAACATTGGGCATCCAAAATTAAGTATGATCGTGATCTTGATTTTACATACGCAGGCTTAAGCACTGCTATTGATAAGTTTATTGTTAAGTCAAAAACTAAATCAAAGTTACTCGAAACACCACAAGAACTTAATATGCTTGTTGCAATGGCAATGTTTAAAGGGGACCCAAAAAGAAATTCTTTAATACTTGACTATTACAATGACCTTAGCACATTTAAAATCAGCTTACCTAGTCCTATTATGAGTGGTTTGAGAACACCTTCAAAAGGATACGCAAGTTGTTGTTTAATTGATACAGGTGATACGACTGGTTCACTCACTGCTGCAAATGGTGCAGCAGTCGTAATGACAGCACATAAAGCAGGAATCGGTATTCATGGCGGCAGTATTCGTGGATTAGGCGCTGGCGTTAGGAATGGTACAGTTAAACACACTGGGCCTGTACCTATCCTTAGGTGGTTTGAAGGAGCAGTTAAGTCATTTTCGCAAGGTGCGAGAGGAGGCAGTGCTACTTCATACCATATGTTTTGGAATTGGGATATCGAGAAAATCCTTACACTAAAATCCAATAAAAGCACGCCAGAGAATTCAGTTAAGAAACTGGATTATGGCATTGGTTTTAATAAATTATTTTTTGACCGTGCTAGGAATAATGAAATGATAACATTATTCAGCGCTGAAGAAACTCGTGATTTAATTAATAACCTATATGATTATAAATTATGGGAAGAAACATACATAAAATATGAAAACAAAAGTGGAATTCGTAAGAAAAAAGTAAACGCCAGAAAGTTACTTAAAACATTTGCGACAGAAAGATTTGAGACAGGTAGATATTATCCATTATTTCTTGACAATGTAAACGAAGGACCAATTAAAGCAAGCATTAGAATGTCAAATTTATGTGCAGAGATTCTCTTAGAAGTTGAACCACTTAAAGACTTAAATGACCCGGATGGCCTTATTGCTTTATGCATTCTTAGTAATGTAAATGCTGGTAAAATCAAAGGGTTAGATGAACTTCCAAGATTAGCAAATGAGTTAGTTCGTTCACTAGATAATATTATTGACATACAAGAATATCCATTACCTGCAGCAGAGAACAGCACTATCAACAACAGATACTTAGGTATTGGTATTTCGGATTGGGCACATTATTTAACTAAGAAAAAAGTAAAATATGATTCTGATGAAGCACTTGATTATGCAGAAGAATTTGCAGAACACTTACAATTTAATCTATTAACAGCGAGTATGAACCTTGCCAAAGAAAGAGGTGAAGCACCAAACTTCCGTACTAAATCTAAGTACGCAGATGGATGGTTACCAAATGATGGTAAATGGAAATTTATATCTCATGAAAAATGGGAACAGTTAAGAAAAGATATTGTTGAGTTTGGTTTAAGACATATTGTTTTAAGTGCTATTCCGCCAGCAGGTACAAGTTCTGATTTCAGTAACAGTACAAGTGGTATTGATATGCCAAGAGATTTAATCACTACCAAAAAATCTAAAATTGGAAACTTTAAACAAATCGTGCCTAACTTTGCAAAAGGTTCACAGTACTACACATTAGCAACGGAACTAGATAATATTAAATATTTAAGAATGTTAGCAAGATTCCAACTATACATTGACCAAGCAATTTCAACAAATGTGTATTGGACAGAGAATGATTTTGTTATGGATTCAAACGGTAAACCTAAGTTTCCAATGAAACTGATGATAAAAAGTATCACAGAAGCACATAGAATAGGCCTTAAAACAACTTATTATTCAACATTTATTAGTATTCTTGATGAATTACAAGAAACGGTTGAAGATGAAAGTTGTTCAGGTGGTGGGTGTGCAGTATAATTAACTATTTAAAAAATTAAGTTAAATTTTTGTATAATAATAAAAAAAAAGGATAAGTATGAAACTTTATGACGAAAAAATACGACTAGACATAATGAGGGAACCAATCTTTTTTGGTTCAGGGAGGAATATACAAAGATATGATATTATGAAATATCCTGAGTTCTATGACCTAGCCGAAAAAATGGATGCTAACTTTTGGAAACCTGCTGAGGTCAATCTCACACAAGATGGTTTAGATTATAAAGAATTTATTGCCAATACGCAAAATATTTTCAATAAAAATCTTAAGAGACAAATTGTTTGGGACTCAAATCAAGGTCGTGATATACTTGCCACATTTGGTCGAGTATGTACAAACCCTGCTTTTGAAGTAGCGATGACGAGATTACAGTTTCAGGAAGTAAACCACAGTGATACATATTCGTACATTTTAAGAAATGTATTTGATAATCCTGCTGAGATATTTGACACTATCTTAACAGAAAAAACAATTACAAAACACACTATTAGAACTATGAAGCCTTATGAAGATTTTTATGTAGCCTTAGCAGAATGGGAAGCAAAAGGTTCACCAGAAAGTGACATTTATAAACTTAAAAGATTATTATGGTTAGCACTTATTGCTTGGAACATAATTGAAGGTATTCGTTTCTTTGTATCATTTGCCTGCACATTCGCATTTGCTGAAAACAAAAAGATGACAGGCAATGCACAAGAGTTAAAACTTATTGCTCGTGATGAAATCTTACACTTACAAATAACACAGAAACTTATCAACATCCTTAAAACAAAAGAGGAAGAAGGGTTCCTTGAAGTTATTGAAGATTGTAAAGATGAGGTAACACAAATGTTTGCAAATGCTGCAGCAGATGAAATTGAGTGGGCAGAAGAACTATTTGAAGAAGGCAGTATGATTGGTTTAAACGCTGACATATTAACTCGTTATATGAAACATATAACAAACACTAGACTTCGAGCAATTAAAGAACCTAAAATGTTCACTGATATTACACAAAATCCTTTACCGTGGATGGACCAATGGCTAGGACAAGGAAGAGAAGAAGTACTTCCACAAGAAGTCGAAATAACTGATTACAAAATTGGTATCATGTCAGATATGGAAGATGATGAATGGGATAATATTTAGCAATTCTTGTAAAAATATAAATAATCATAAAGGAGTCTACAATGAACAAATTAAGAACATTCAGTGAATTTATAAGTGAAGGCTTTGAAGTTTCAAATGAGCCTGATGAGACAAGGGAAGTTGAAAAACCTGAGATTTTTTATCCTGGAGGCGTTTATATCTCAGTAAAATTGTCAGAAGAAACTGAGGCACTTGTTAAAGAATATCAGGAAAAATACCTTAAGGGTGTAGATATAAATAATTCCTTACATTGTACCCTTATCTATTCGAAGCAACCAGAGGTTAATGAGATTGAACCAGCAGAATATACAGCAGTTGGAACTTTTCAAGAATTTAACCTATTTGGCGAAAAAAGTGATACACTTGTTGTCGAAATAAATTCTTTTGATTTACTAAGAAGAAATGAGATTTTAACACAGGAATACAAATTTATTTCAGATTTTGACGAATACAAATCTCATGTGACATTGGCATACGGTGTAGAAAATATTGACATAAATTCTTTACCTCCTATGGATTTCGGTTTTACGTTTGAGAATGAGACTGTTGAGCAATTAGACCTTGATTGGGCTGGTTCAGGAGATGACTCTGATGATGAAAGTGACACTATCGTAGGAAGAGCATTAAAGAAGATTAAAAAAGATGTAGAATCAGATGAAGAGAAAGATACTAAAGAGATGAAAGAATCGTTTGGAGAAAATTCTTCGTTTACTAATGCTTATAAGTCATTTGAGAGTGAAAAGCCTGTAAGTGAGATGCCAGTGGGGTCAACAATAACTCCTGATTATGATTTACAAAAGGAATGGGAATTAATGAAAAATTCTGCTTCGTTGTTTGTTAATATAAAGAATTTACCATATAGCATATATAATTTTAAGGATTATTATTTTATTGTGGATTATGATAAAAAATATTTAGGCCATATCAAAACATCTAAAAAAAATATTATTCTGAGTGACGATAATTATCTTATTAAGAGGGGCAATTATAAATCGTTATTGATTGAAGAGGGTCATACTCTAATAAAAAACATATATTATGTCTTATTAAGGAATGTATTGGATAATTCAAAATATGATTTTATTTTTAGTGATAAAATAATTTCAAAGAAAGCTGTAAAATTTTATGAAAGAATATTATATGGGGATAAAAATGGCATGACTGAAGTATTTATCTTGGAAGATGATAAGTACATTAAAGAAGTTCAAGAGGATAAAAATTATTTTGGAAATAATAATTGTAGAATAGGATTTTATAAAGAGGAATCAAATCACTTCAAAGATAGGTTAAGCAACTTTATAGAGGGCTGGATGAATATTTTTGAAGCATGTAATACAGGAGACTTATCTGAGAAAGAAATGATAATGACAGGCCTAGACGATGAAAAATATTGCAATAGATTGTGTATTGTATATGATCAGTTTGAATATTAGATTATAAATAATATAAAATAAAGGATAAACATGAAAGACCAACATACGAAAATTAAAGGATATCGTGATTTAAGTCAAGCTGAGATTGACTTAATGAATAAATGTAAAGAACTTGCCGACGAAGTCGGACTATTATGTGACAAAGTTAGGGCAGAACCAACTACAGATTTGAGATGGCTAAAGGAAGCTCAATTAGATTTACAGAAAGGATTTATGTGTTTGATAAGATCGATAGCAAAACCAACAACATTTTAGGATATGTAGTTTCATACATATCTGAAGATAGACAAACATTTGAATATAGAACTGATATTATTGATAAAGAAAAAGCAATAAGAAATGGATTTTTATCAATAATAGAGAAAGGTTATGATATGTATAATTATAAATACAATAGTATAATACCAATTTTAAAAGGAGAATTTCAGAATGGCAACGAAAGAAACTAAAGACATAAGAGAACCTAAGGTTCTTCAAAATGCATTTAAAGAAGTTCAAAAAGATAATGAGTTTGTTACAGAAATTTTAAGGGATGTAACAGGAATAAATCTTAGCGAACAAGAAATAACCAAACTTAAGGTTATGCTCAGATATGAGACAAAGGGTACATTATTTGATAGTATAACAGAGATTTATAGGCTTATAGCAGGAAATTTTAAATCTCCTGAAAAAGTTATTGTAATACCTTATATCGATGGTAAACAAATGGAGCATATTAATATTCAAAGAATTGGCTATTAAACATCAGGAACTAAAGGAAAACTATGGCTTACAAAAGCACATTAAAAGCACTATATTCAAAGAAAATGTTCCCATATAAAGTATGGTATATTTTGCTTGAAGATATAGATTACAGAGCAAACGAAATTTTTGATATTGCTCATAATGCAGCAATAAAACCTTTTTATTCTGAAAATCTGAGAAGATTATGGGATTTAGGTGAGAATCAGATAGAAAAAAGGATGATGTTTAATATGTCATTCCTTGATAAGCTTGAGGCGTTTTTGATAAAAAACGGAATATATTTTAATTGGATTATGAGAGATGATGAATATATAGGCATCAGGATTCAGCCTTCATTGGTAGATTTTAATGGCATTCTGAAAGACTGCATGACATTTGAGGAATTTTCATGGAATAGATTTTACATGAATATAGAGAATAAAAATTATAAAAATAAGGAATAAAAATGAAAGAAAATAAAATCGTTGAAAGACAGAGAATTACAATCAATAAAGTTGAGTATTTTTTGGATACTTTGGATGAAAATGCACAAAAAATACTAAGTGACATTAGGGTTATAGATGGCGAAATGCAAAGATTGCAAATTCAAATGGGTATTGCTGGTGTGGCAAAAAATTCTCTCCTAGAAAAATTGGAAAATGACAAAGAAAATTTTGAAGCTTGCCCTGTAAAAGAAGAGGACACCGAGGAAAAAGAGCCAGATTACGTGAATCAGTAGCCTAGAAATTTTAAAATTTAGGCATATATTAAGTTCCTTTTAAGTAAATTTTTGCTATAATTATATCAAGAAGAAGATAAAGGAACTTAATATGAAAACTTTAAGAAAAACACTAAGGAATTTAAAAACAGATACAGTGATAGTATTAAGTGTTATTGCTTTTCCTTTATTTATTATAGGTGAAATCTTATATAATAAAATAAGAGATTATTAATATGAAAATCAATAAACATGAAATTTATGAAAATGCACTGATAGTTTTTGTTATTATTTTTAGTCCTATAATTTTACCTTTGTGGATTCTTCATGCAATAGTAGTAAATTATTATCCGTGTTCTTGGTTTGGGAAATTCACTGAATATGCCCATTGTGAGGATTCTGAATAATATAAATAAAATAGGTGTATCGTATAATGGTTATTATTGGGGATTCCAAATCCTTAGACGTGGGTTCGATTCCTACTACGCCTGCCAACATTATTAAGTAATGACTTAGTATAATATACAATCAAAAGATAAATATCGCGGAGTAGAGTAATTGGTCACTCGCTAGTCTCATAAGCTGGAATAATATCGGTTCAAGTCCGGTCTCCGCAACCAAAAATAAGTCTCCATAGGATAACTGGATAGAGCAATATATTAAAATAAATACTTAAATTTTCTTCGCGGTCGGTTTAAGTATTTATTTTAATATATAAATAATAGAAAAAGACAGACCGCGAATTTGTCTTCAAAAGGAGATAAAAATGAGTATATGTAAACACTGTAACAAAGACATCCCACAGGAAAATAAACCAAATAACTATATGGCAAATCATTCAAGATGGTGTGAAGATAACCCAAAAAGAACAGAATATATAGATAAGTTAAAAATAACTCAATCCAAAAGAATTGGAAGAAAAGCTTGGAATAAAGGTTTGACTAAAGAAACTGATATAAGGATAAAAGAGGGAAGTGAAAAACTATCTGATAGATATAAATCAGGTGAGTTAATTAGTGCTAACAAAGGTCGTTTCAAAACTCAAGAAGAAAAGGATAAAATAAGCAAAACTCAACTAGGAAATGATTACCAAAGAGTTTGTAAAAAGACAGTTGAATACACATGCAAAGATGGTAGTATAGTAAAATTAGATTCATCTTGGGAAGTAAGATTGGCTAAATTATTGGATGAAAATTCAATAAAATGGATAAGACCAAAATCTATACCTTGGATAGACAAAAAAGGTATTAAGCATAATTATTTTCCTGACTTCTATTTATTGGATTATGATGTGTTTTTAGACCCCAAAAATGATTATGTAATAGAAACTCAAAAAGAAAAATTATTGGCTTTATCAGAACAATATGATAATATTATAATCATGAAAGAAAAAGATATAAACATAGATTTTATATTAAAATTAAGTAAAATTTGTATATAATAGTATATCAATTAAGAACATACCATATATATATAAAAATCTCTTTGTCGCTTAACTGGATAAAGCAGGGCCCTCCTAAGGCCTAGCTCGAGGTTCGAGTCCTCGCAGGGAGACCATTAAAATATTTTCATATAAGAATACAAGAATAATTTTATATGAGAATATAATAAAAATGTTATATTCTATACACAAACACAAGGAATTATCATGATACGAACACAAAAAATGATAGATAAAAGCAAAAAAGAAATAGAGTTGTACTTAACAGAAATATTAAGTTCAAGCACAGACAGCATAGATTTATTCAAAGAAAAAATGGGCATTCATAAAACAGTAATTTATTCCCTAATGGATATAGAAATTGACGATTCAAACGAATTAACATATGAAGAAATTCAGAAAATGTTAAATGGACTTAGAAAAATCAAAGGAGAATCATCGGTATATTTGATTCAGAAAAAAATTGATATTCTTATAGAAGATGTTATTTTTAATAGGGATATTAACTCTAGGAGAAATTAGCATTCATTGTCGTCTCCGACTAAATGACGGCAAAAGTGCATAACAAACAGTGAACAAAAAATGCATAAGCTTTGTTTTCGTAGTGTTCAAAGAACCATTTCGATCATAAAATTAGCCCGAGAAAACGGTGGGTTTACATAATTTTTAGGAATGATACGAATGCTGCTTCGTGGTCATCGCAAGATGAGGGGTTAATGCCCTAAAACCGTGCTTAACATGAAGAGTAAATGAGAGGGTTTGAGGATGGACTGAAGTCCTGACAAAAGATTACCTCTGGCAGAGTGGCCTAAATCGGCCCCATGTGACGTGAGAGTTTCATGGTAGATTAAACGCTAGAATGGATATTGTTAAAAGCAATTGTAAAATATCTTCGTCCAGCAAGAAAGCACCGAGGAGATAAAAGCCATAGAAGTAAGAGCGGAGTATGGCGAAAGTGATATGAGATTATCATGGGCAGGGCAACTCAAACAGAATGCTTTATTAAGGTAGAACTGGGATTATCCCATTAAAGCAAAACCATCAGATAAGCGATAATGATGAAAATATATGCATCATAAGTCGGAGGGGATAGAATGAGCTCTCTAAAGTTGTAAAAATAAAGACCTGTATTATTGGTTTAGCAGGACCGGTGGGTGCAGACTGAGAGTAACAGTAACCCGTAATAGCAGAAAACTACTAAGGAAACGGTAACTTAGCATGAGGATGGTGAGCATCCTCACTTATATGATTATCAGAAATTTTAAGAAAAAATTTGTTATAATTATATTATAAAGGAAAATAATGAAAATTAAAAATCAAGAAAAACGCTGTTACACGTTCAGTCACTTTATGCTATCACCGATGGCAAAAGGAATTCAAACATTACACTCAACAGTAGAAATGTTCAATAAATATTTACCAAATCCAGGCAATGATGATTGTGTGACTGTTAAAGAAAATGAGAATGAAGATGCCTATAACATTTTATGGGATTGGTCACTCAATCATAAAACAGTGATTAGCCTTAATCCTGGTGTTTCGGGAGATTTGGATGAATTGCATTATTTTTTACAAGACCCAGAAAATTTCTATCCTTGGGCAGAATTTCATGAAGATGAATATAGCCTGAAAGGTGTTATGACAGCAATTAGTATTGTGCTGCCAGAAAAAATCTATGAAACAGCATCACTTTTTAGGAGAGGTTATTACTATTTTGATCCTGATAATTTTGGTCTGATAGTGTGTGAAAATACTTCATTAGCCAAAATCGAAGACCTAGAAAAACTCCAATCCTATGGTAGATTCAATTCATTTGAGATGGAATTGGTTCAAGCACTGGGTCAATACAGACTAGCGAATTAAGAATCATCCTGTAAACTTGCGAGGAGTTCAGCAGGACTCCCGACGAACATGGCATTTTGAATGCTTGTTCCATTCCCTGTCTGATTCTGCCTATCATCTTCGGTTTTCAATTCCTGAGTTAATTTTTTGACTGAGAGTTGAGTCTGAGCAACCTTCTCATATGAATTTATTAACAATTCCATAGATTTGACATTAGATTTTTTCATGTCAGAGAATGCAAGAACAACCTGACCATTCATGTCTTCAGCTGATGTCGAGGATAAATCCTCACTCAGAGCAGCCAGGACGATCCTTGTGGCCTTAATGTCATCCCTTAATGTCTCCCTTATCAAAATAAAATCTTCAAGAAGTTCATTAGATTCTACAATGCTTGTTGTATATTCCTTGACATCATCATCAGTAACAAGAGTTACTTTAGATTGTATTATATCTTTTTTATTTTTTTGTAGATTTGTTTCCATATTAGAGCCTTCTTTGATGTCAAATTCCTCCATGAGAGATAAAAATTTTTTAGCATCCCTTAAAATTTCATCTTCCTGAATGTCCTCATTCTCATCATCAAGAATGTCATCTATCATATCATCAAATTCATCATCAGCCATATCCAATAATGGATCAATATCAGTATCAGGTGTTTGTCCTATATCAGCCATTATTCATCCTCCTTAAAAATCTCACCACTATTTTTGTAATGTTTTATTTCAGTTTTGCTATCTTTTTGTGCCCTTGGAATATCATTTTTATCAACAGGGAGCAATGATTCATCAGTTTCAGTGTTCATTTGGGATGATTGAACATTGGTTTCAAAATCCAAACCGTATTTTTCAGATGCTTCAGTCCTTCTGGATTCAATGATGTCCATATTAACCTCGATGTGTTTGATAACCTCTGCCTCTGTGATTGGAAGGTATAGATTTCCTTTTACAGTAAGTGAAAAATCAACCTCAATAATCCTGATATCCTCTTCACTCATATCTTCAGGGAGAGTAAAATTGAAATCTTGGATTTGTACAGGCACCGATGTAGGTTTTTCCTGAATGTCAAGTTCCTGAATTTTTATCGTAATGTCAGGTCTAAACATTGGTGCAATTTGCTCAACGATTATTGTAGCATCAGTGAATGTTTTTGTTGCTATATAGATTGTGTAATTAAAATCATAAGCAACGGCATTGTAGTGATAATTGTACATGAGTGAACTGGGATCAGTCCCAATCTTTCGTTTGTTGATTTTTGATAATTTGTTAGTGTCTCTGTCTGGAGCCTTGGCCATTCCATCAAATTGCAGAACCATCCTAGGGAGGACATTAACATTGCCTGTATGAAGATTCTCGAGGTCATGTTCAGAGAGCATAAAAGCCTTGTCTCTGTTTCCAAATTTTATAGGAATTATATTGTCAGAAATTTTGTCTCCAGCCTTATTGAATCTGGGTACATGAATGTCATTGAATAAATCTAAAAGTGCTATTGTATAGTTTTTGATTGATTGATGAAAGTGATATTGCATATTTAATCCTTTTATATTTATTTATATAAGAGAAATTTTAATGATTTTTACATAAAAATCCTAATGCAACTTTGAAAAAAACTTTTTATTTTTTCTGGCCTACTTAAGAAGAGGCTATACTGAGGATTTATTATCTATCCACAAACTCAGGACTTTATTCCTGGACTCATAAGTGTGAGATTTTAATTATTTATATTTTTATATTTTTATATTTTTATATACAGTATATCTTTAGTAAATAATTCGGTATTGCCTGCTCCTAAAATATTGGGTCCTTTATATTGGAACTCTTTATTTTCTTTTAGGATTTTATACTCTTTTTTGAATGCTTCTGAACCATCTTCAAAAAGTTCTTCGTATATTACCTCAATATTTTTCATCTCTTTGCCAAATCTTTGCTTTACAGTTCTTTTTGTTATGCCTATTTTATATAAGTTTTCTTTTTTAAGTTTAATATAATATAAGGTAGTGGGAATATTTTTGTACCTGTCAGAGGTCCAATTTAATTCTTTTTCTCTTGAAAGATATGAGCATTCAAAACAAATAGCACCACAAATATGTACATAAGGCTTTGTCTCGAAAATACCATGTTCTTTGCAAATTATCTTTACCTTAGTATGAGAATCTGCATAATGCACAAGAGAATAATCGTATAGGTCACCGTGGACCTCTTTTGCTTTTTTAATAAATGATTTATTGTCATGCACCTTA